>Ga0209204_1001235_pt1 | contig 24649 bp, 18 predicted proteins | sample AD_JPNMR2_MetaG_FD_184425 | JGI IMG/M metagenome (GOLD analysis project Ga0209204, IMG submission 184425) | Active sludge microbial communities of municipal wastewater-treating anaerobic digesters from Japan - AD_JPNMR2_MetaG (SPAdes) (version 2) | ecosystem: Engineered > Bioreactor > Anaerobic...
ATATGTTATGTACTCCTTTCTTTCGCATGCGCACCGCGCGCATTGCGTTCGCCATTGTATCGCGTTGCGACAATATTGCGTGCGCTCGCAGTGCGCATTGCGCGCGCGCACGCCGGCCCCCCGCGCCACCCCATCGCGCGCGCGGGGAATAGTCCGCCGTTTTTACGGGGGGAAAGTTGGCGTATTAAAGCGACGCTATAACAAGCAAAAGCTGGCGCTTCTTAGTAAACGCAGCGTATAATATGGCAACGCAGTGAGACGCAAAGTAAAATGTTGGATTGGGCGTTGCGCAGGCAATACATGGTCACATCGGGCTGGCCATCAACGGATTCCGCTGACCATGTGTGATTTGCGTAATAAGTTTACAGGCTATCCTGAGAGACTCTTGCGGGAACTAACAATTCTTGACACTAGCTTTGAGAACTCAATCCTGGGTATTTTCTGCGACATGGCTAGGTTCAGAAGTCTCTCTTGCTCATCGGGATCCTTGATTCCGGACACAACGAGAACATATTCCTGTGGCGCCTTCAAACGGTTCTTGACCGGAACACGAGAGCACATATATACGAGATTAACTAGCGTTCTATGTTTATATGGAGAAACGTCAACTATATCTTTGTAACTATACTGCAAATTATGTTGGTTTCTGGCAATTGATAGCAGATCGCCAACCCAGAACGGCAAATGACTTCTTACTATATTTGTAATGGCAGAGAAAACTGCCAATACTCTGCGCAAGTCGTCAATTGTAATCTGCGGGCTAACAGTTAAACACTTGCTGCCAACTAGCACTTTTGTCTGGAACAATTGGCCAATCGCGCGAATAACCTCCAATTCCAGTTTCGACATCAAGACGCCACTGGGCTTTCTTCTGTTGGATCGTCCGCGGCGTCTGTTCTGCTTGTCACTCACCGGCAGTGTTGTCGTGCTCATCAAGTCCATCCTCGACGTCATTTCCAGAGTATGCTCCAGAATCTGCAGACTGACCATCATCTCCGGCAGGAGTGAACAAATCCCTGGCGTCAACACCTGGCCGGTTGATCGTGGAAGCTATCTTCAGCCGCGTGAGGAAGGCTCTGTCATCGCTTGGGACAGACGGCTGGTTCGGTGCCAACGCAACTGCTGCCGAGACTGCCGCCTTGGCCAGTGAGATACGTTCCGAAGGAGGTATTGACAGAATGTCAGCGCGCGTGATGCTGCTCAGAGCCTCAAACGCGATCCTCTCGAACACGAGGCTGAGCGCGAATCTCCTGAGCGTGTCTGCTTGGTCAGAGAGCCTCAGCGGATCATACTTCGCGATGGCTCTCGACACAGCAGAGCGCGACATGCCGAGAGTTTCGGCGATGTCGCGGATACTGAACCCGAATGCTCTCAGCGCAAACACTGACCTGACCTCTTTGGGGATGCTCCTCACAAGCCCGACAGAAGTCTCGGCCGCAGCGTTCGCGAGTTGATCTTGCGACACGATTGGCTGTTTGTTTTCGTCGTTGTTCATGCTGGCATGTTGACACAGCGATTTGATCGTGTCAAGAGCGAAGTTGATTGCGAGCGCTGCGTCCTTTCTTTCTCCCCCTAGAACCCCCTCTATCTATCCTAGCGCTAGCGCTAGCGCTATACGCAGCGCTAGCGGTAGCGATAGCGGTATGCGATATGCGATACGTTGTGGGGATGCGCTACGCAGCGCAGCGCAGCGCTACGCAGCGCAGCGCAGCGTGCGATAGTGACGCTTGAAGCGTTAGTAGCGGTTATCTGTATTGTTAGGCGTTAAGGCGCATAACGGTAATGAGCCAGACAACCATGGAGGTAGTGGTACAAGCGTAGTGGTTGAAGGCAACACCGAGCGTTACGAGACAGACACGGTATATGTAGCCGTACACCTCTTGGGTGTGCTGGGCACAGAACCCGGTGGAATAGAATAATAATAGAAGACATAAAAAAGAGATAAAAAAGTTGTTTTGCTACTTTGGCGGAGTAACAGGTTTATTGGCTCTTGTAACAATTTGCACCAAATAATTATTTTATATATACAAAATATTATAAAATTTGCAGCGGGTGGCGTGGTGATCTGGTATTCATGTACTCGTCATGGCTGTTTGCCGCGTTGTGGCATGTTCTCGTGGCCAGCAGTTCTTGTTTTTCCTGGCTAGCGCGGCCGCTGTGGCGCGATCTCCCCTCAGGACGGTACAAGTATAGGGTCGTGCGGAGATCGTGGCACCTGCGGGCGCCTAGGGCCATTTCTTGCCGGCGGTAGGTTGCTGTGTTGAGTTGATGGGTGATGTGGGAGCGCATGAGTTGTTGGTCTTGACATCGCTGACGTGGTATCACATCATGGTGGCATGAAGACTAAAAAGCGGCAGGAAAAACGAACGATTGAAGATGTGATTTTTGAGATTTACTGCGAACATGGCAACTTCACCATGTCGCTCAGAGAAATTCGTCACTCAGACATGTTGCATTCGATGCTTGGTCGCTACACGATGCCGCCAATTGGGCGAAAATGTGTATATCTTGGCAGACACATCATCACGTATCCTGAAGACTATCTGAAGCAGAACAAAGAGGCGCACGACATCATCCAAGAAGCTGAAAGACTGTATCGTGATAACCCGCTCAAGTACTACATCCCACCTTGTCAGACGGTGGTAGACTTTCTCAACTGGCGAGCGAACAACTTGGAACACACGATGAAGGTACTACATGCTGGGGTGGGCACGGGGAAGTCCACGGCGGGATGTATAGACTTGTTGCTCAGCATTGTGCCGACTGACGAAGACTGGCCGATTTTCAGAGATTTTGGCGTGGTGCACAGGAAGTACCGTGGTCCGTTCACCGATGGTGGTGTTGCTGTGGTGTCCTACGAGATGAAGAATCACGAGTACACGATTTGGCCGCAGGTGCTCAAGAAGTGGACCCCGCCGGCGTTTTTGGAGGGTGGTGGCACAGTAGATCCATCGTTTCGGAGGTCGCCGAAGATCACGATTGCCGGTACGCCGGTGTTTTTCTTCGCGTCGTCGCAACGCGACACGACGTTCGTATCGCAGGCGTTGGACATCATCTGGTGGGACGAGCAGAGCACGGAAGAGAAGTTCAACAATGCCAATGCGCGCGTACGTCGTCGTGGCGGTCGTCACATCATGACGATGACGCCGCATCACATAGACGGCCGCAAAGACACTGGTGCTGGAAGCTACGTAGACGCGATTCGCCATGGCCACATGGACGCTGGCGTAGACGTGCGATTTTTCCGCGTAGCGATTGACGACGTAGTCGAATGGGTCATGCCTGCGGACGACAAGCGGCGGATGAAGCACGAGTGGATTGAAGAGCCGATGCGGCTCAACAATCGGAAGAAGCTTGCAGAGGGCCGCGCGATTGTGCATGGGGAGTTTCACGAATCCAGCGGGCTTGTGCTTGACGTATGGGATCGGAGTTTGCACGTGATTGAGCCATTCGAAGTGGACGATTCGTGGCCGCGCTGGAGGTATCATGACCATGGTCGGAAGGAGCCGAACGCGTGCATTTTGGTTGCGATCACACCGAACAACGAATACATCATCATGGCGGAGCACTATGAGTCAGATCGCGAGATCAGCGAGAATGCGCAGATGATCGTCGAGACGATGAGCGGCAACAGAATCGCGATACGCGATGACGGCAGCAAGTTTGAGCAGTATGTGCGCAACTACGTTCTGGGCACGATCAGCGATGCAGCCAGCATCAACAAGAAGCTCGACGATGCGAGCCACTCGATTGGCGACGAGTACATACGCCACGGGTTGTTTGTGCAGCCGGGTACGACGCAGAAGCCGTACCAGTTGGTCCCGTTGGCTGCGCAGCTGCTTGAACCTGATCCGAGGTTGACACACATCCGCACTGGAGAGTGTGGCGGGCCTCGGTTGTACGTGTTCAGCACGTGTCGGAATTTCATCCGAGAGATTGAGAACTGGCGCATGAAGCGCCAGCGTGTGGTGATGGGAGACGCGGTGGGGCTGAGTGAGAAGCCGATGGCGAAAGATGACCATCTCATGCGGTGTCTCTTGGAACTCGCAGCTCATCGGCCGTCGTTTGTGCGTATTGACAATTGGCGCCGAAATGTGGATGAATGGACAGTGCCGGATAGCAGAGAATGCATGATCACGGCATACTGAGGAGAACGATGAAGACTGAAGTGTGCGGAATCGGAAGCGATGGGAACGCGGTATCCGTCGAGCTCATCCATCGGAAAGTGCACCTGCGTCGGTGTTACACCGAGAAGAAGGGCGCGATTTTCATGCCGCAGACTAGGGCGGATTCGAGCTGGTGGTATCAGATCGTTGCGGTGTCTGACGACTGCCGGTATTTCACAAAAGACCACGTCGGTGGTTTCGTGATTTTGACAGACAACGAGATCATCGGGAACGTGACGGCACTTCCAAACGCGGAGCGCATCGTTTCCGAAGATTGGCTCATCAATCACACGCCGGCGACGGTGTTCACCAACGAGGAGCATGGCGGTGCCTAAGACGAATGTTGTTTCGGAAAAATCGTTGCCCGAGCTGATGTCAAGGATCAGCACTGCGTTCGAGATGTACGTATCTCAGAGAGCGCAGGCCAATGAGCAGAACATTGACAAGAGCTACCAGTTTGCGGACTGGATGTACAACGGCGGTACGCATCGTGGGCATTTTGACGTCAACCGCAGGAAGTGGGTGCCGAGGTACGTGGAGGGGAAATCGAACATCGGGAGTCTGGTGTTCCACCGGCAGGTCAACACTCTCGCCGGCATGCTTGGCGCTGTGATCTACGGCAGCGATCGTCTTTGGGAGTACACGGACATCGAGACCGACACGAGCGACATCGCCAGACAAACGGGTCTTGCGACTGCGAAGCAGATGAACGCTCTTGCGCAGTATGTGGCGAAGCTGGATGGGTTGCTTGAGAAGCTCATTGAGTTCACAGTTGGAATATTCAAATGGTCCAATGTTTTTGCGCTCATCACTGTGAACAGAAAGACTCGGCGAGTGGCCACGTTGAAGGGCCTGGGCAACGATTTGGTTCCGCGTTTTTCGTATACAGAGCGCCAAGAAATTCCGTATCCATCGGTTGAGTTCCCATATCCTGCGTCTGTGTACGCTGATGCATGCATCAAAAACATTCAGGACCAATCATGCGTTGTCGTTCTGACGCCCACCACGAGAGTGGCGCTGCATGGCGAGCGGAAGTACTTCGACAAGGAGCTCTACGAAAAAGTCAGGTGGGAGAACGTGGCGTGGGATGGCGCGCTTGGGGCCAATCCGGATTCAAACGTGGGCAGCGGACTCGATACCAGTTCGGTTTTGAGATGGGATGCGTATGTACACGTTCCGATGACCGGAAATGAGATTGACGATGACAACGGTGAAGACACGCTGCTGTGGGTGACGGCAGTTGGTAACAGCCCGCAGGACATTGTACCGATTCGTGTTGTCAAGGACTTTGATCCGGACGGAGAGATTCCGCTGCAGATCGTGCGCGCTGTCCCGGACATGTCGCCGAATCTGTACCATCCGTTTTTGAGTGACATTCTTCTCCCGGTGTACGCTGCGCGCTGCGCGATCGCGAATGCCATGATTGATCACGACGCATTGCTCGTTGATCCGCCACTGGAGATTTTGCGCAGTGCTGGCGCGCGGGAGTTTACATATAAGCCTGGCAGCAAATGGGTTGTAGATGCTCATGGAGCGGTGCGTCCTGTAGATGTCCCAGGGAATCCGCTCGTTTCGTTGCAACTTGCCAATCTTCTTGAGGACGACATGAAGAGGGCGTTAGCGACGGACCCGTCGAAGATGGGAGAGTATGCTGGTGCGCGCACGACAGCGATTGAGATCATGCGAGTGACGGCGGCTACGGATGCTGCGGTTGCGATTCGGAACAGCTACATCCTGAGCCAGCTGCTTCCGTGGCTTGCTCGGAAGTATGTCAGCTACATCCGGCAATACATGCCCATCGAAGTTGTGAACGGCATTCTTGGCGAGATGCTGTATGCTCCGCCGCAGGCGAAGTACATCGGCGAGTATGATGTCCAAGTCAACATCGTCAGCCAGCACATGGATGATCAGATGCGGAAGATGATGGGGCGCGAGCTGCTTGCGATGATCGCATCAAATCCGCTACTGTTGCGATCGAAGAGTCATGAAGTTGATGTTGCGAAGTTGCTCAAACAGGTTTTGAACGATGCACGATTCAACACATCGGAGATTGTTTTGGACAAGTCGTCGGAGCCTGAGGCGGAGATGAATGCGCGCAACAAGATTCAGCTCATGCTTGTCACAGGCGTATACCAACCGCCTCAGGATGGCGAGGATTGGGCCGTGCATGCGCGCGTTGCGAAGTCCGAGGTGGTGCGGTGGCGCGGGATTTCGCCAGAGACTGATCGCCGTGCTGCGAACATCCAGCTGATTGAGCAGTACGCGAAAGATTGTGAAGACAGGATTGCGCAGCAGGAGACTGCAGCGATGGCTGTTGTTGCGAGCGCGATGGCGCCAGCTGCGCAGCAATCTGGCCAGGCGTCTCCTCCTGGTCCACCCAGGGAGATGATGGAGAGTTCGCAACCAGCGCAGGAGATGGCTGGACAGATGGGGCAACTGAGCCTAGGAGCGTGACATGAAAATCATCAAGTTGATCAAAGCGCTTTGGTATTTCAAACGAGTAAAACACGCCATTGGTGTGGTTGCTGGTAGAAGTTCGATAGAGCGCAAGGCATTGAAAGTCTTGGAGTCTGATGACTTCATTGGCTGTGTCGTTCCATTGCTAGAGGAAAGATTGAGATCGCTCATCTGGCAATCTTCGATGACTCACGACAAAGAGGTACGTGGTCGTGTTCTAGAGCTACTTGACATTCTCTCTCTCTCTGATACCATTCGAGCTGAGATGAAAAAAAATGAAATGAACAACGTTGTGATATTTGCAGATATGATTGGCGGTGGTGGCATCGCCAACTTGGGAAAGGAGAGAAATGATGGACAATACAGACAATAAAGGCGATGTTGATCGCCTGGACGACAGCCAGCAGGCTCTCGGCGGTACCGACGAACTCCCTGCTGATTCCGGTCCGGAAGATGAAGGCGGAGATGCTCAGAACGACCCCGTCGTTCTAGCGAAGCGTTTGCGTGATACGCAGGCAGCGTTTCACCAAGCTCGTCAGGAGCTTGCCGAGTTGAAGAAAAAACTCGAGCAAGTAGACGAGCTGCGTGGTAGCGTTGACGCGATCATCAAGATGAAGGATCAGACTGCGGCGGCTCCGGAAGAGAAGGGTGAAGATCCGCTCTCGTTCTTGTACGACAACAGGATTACGGAAGACTTGCTGACTGATCCTGACAAGATGGTCGGGACGCTTCGCCGAGTGTCTGATGTTTTCGCGAGGGCAATCGTTGGGCTACAGCGCGATCTGACCCAGAGGGTCGAGGAGATCAAGAGCGCGATCGAGGAGCAGCGTGTGGTGAGCACAGCTGACCAGAAGGTGATCAGCCTGGTGAACGAGCTGTCCAAAGACAGTGAGCTAGCTGGGCTGCCACGCGTGCGATTGATCAAAATCGCGCAGAAGATCCTGTCCAACGTTGGCAAGAGCGAAGAGACTGAAGGTAGAACGAGAGTACCAGAGTATCCTGGCAGTCCTCCACGAGGTGGAACGGTCAAAGGTGCCGACATGGACGGTACGGATGAACTGGTACGCAGAATTTGGGGGAAATGATCATGAGCAATACCGCAAAAAGAGCCCCTGAACCGGCTGACGTGGTTGTTATGCCGAGGACGCGGGACGTGAAGAGGGAATTGGAAAGGCAGTACGACAAAGAGAATCCTGACTACAAGCACATCTGGAAGTCTGTCGAGGCGTCTCAGGTCGAGATTGACTCGTTGAAGGCTGAGATTGTGCACGGGCCAGACGGCAAGGCGATTACGCACGGCACGCAACAGCTATTTCGTGTGCCCGTGAAGCGCTGGCGAGAGCTCGCCAGCCAGGGCGCGATTAGATCTCGTGAACGTGTGCGCCAGGTCGTCGGCTCAACACAGGGTTCTGTCTTTGTTGATGGCGGGCTAGACAAGTATCGCTCGCCAAAAAGGAGTGTTGAGAAATGAGCAGACAACTACGAGTTGTAAAACCTGGTACTACTGGCGCAACACGTATCCACAACAACGTGGTTCGTGGTGCTGTCAGCGAGAGTACTCCCGTTACGTGGGAGCCTGGCGAGTTGCTTGTGCTTTCCGATGGACGGGCGTCGCCTATCGGCAGCGCAGTTGATGCCACTACGGGCCTTCCGAAGTACGTAGCACTTGCTAGCTACGAAAACGATGGCTCGTTTGTGGCTGTTCAGGAAATCGGCCCAGACACAGTGTTTGAGGCCGAGGTTGCTTCCGGAACTCCGTCGCAGAGCGACATCGGCAAAACTGGTGTGCTTGCGAAGGGCGATGATGGCAATTGGTATGTCACGATCACAAGCACGGATCCGGCGCTTGTGATCGAAGACGTCGCTGTGAATTTCCAGCCTGGTCTGCGTGCTAGTAACGGCGCAGACAAGGTTGTGTGGTTCACATTTAAAGAGTTCGAGGCAACCGAACAGCAGCCACAGCAGCCTCAAGGCTCATAGGAGGGTGTACTATGAACAGATTACTGACACGCGATCCTAAAACTCCTCCGAGTTCTCAGGTGAGCCATGCGCTGACGGTCGAGCAGATCCGCAACCTGCTTGACAAGGGCATCAAGGTCATCATGAAACAGGAGCTTGCTGCGCCGTTGATCGGGCGCAAGCTGTTCCGCACGATGACGGTTGAAGACGATGCTGGACGTTTTGGTTCTCCTGGTGGGTTCACTGGTCTTGTGCCGCTGAACCGTGACGGTGACACCATGCCGTTCTTGCGATCGTATAGCGAGTTCTCGTGGGAATGGTCTACGTTCCAGTTCCGCGCAGCGATCGCTATTGAGCGCAAGACTGTCGAACTGGATCGGTTCGGGCAGGTCAAGAAAGCGCAGCGAGATCTGTTGAATGCCTTCAAGCGCACACAGGAGTACGTTTTTGCTGACGTATTCAATCGTGCGTTTGGGACGACTGGGTCTTTGTTGCTGGCTTCGGACGGGTGCTATCTCATTGACGAGGATCGCCCGAATCCCGATCCAGCGGCTGGGACGTGGAGCAATCTTGAGGCTACGGCAGATCTCACCGACGAGACGTTGTTCCAGGCAGTTCTCAATGCGCGATCGCAGGTCGGGCCTGATGGGCATCTGGCTCCAACAGAGGTTCGGCAGATCATGATTGGGCCTGCTGACGAGAGGAAGCTCTGGACGCTGTTGACGACGGAACGAATGGTTGACTCGAACTACAACGATCGTTCTTGGTCAAATAGCTTCTTCTCTTGGGACAAGGTGATTGTAAACCCGTATCTTGAGACAAGGGCCATTTTCTATATCCTGTGCGATACGCAGTCCGAGGAAAATGAGCTCCTGTATCTTGAGCGGGTCAAGCCTGAAGTCCTGACTGAGTGGGGAATGCCTGGGCTGAACGACCCCGACGTGCTTGGTCAGCGTCTGCGGGCTGAATGGGGGATTGCTCTTGGCAGTCCTCGGAGGGTCATTAGAGGCGGCCTGGTCTCTACTACTGGTGGCTGATGTATGCCGATTAGCTACCTATTGGGAGGAAGGTAACGGAGGTGGCGCGGAAGCGTTGCACACGCTCGCTTCCGCGCCATGTTTCGCGATGATTGATCTGGAAGAACTGAAGTCAATGATGCAGGACAGACTGCGAACGTCTGGTCCTGATTTCGACAAAGTTTTCTACAAGGCTGTCAATTGGGTAATCAATGACTTGCGATTGAGGACGTTGCTGACACCGTCCAAGATCAGCGAGTCGAACCCGCCAGATCAGATTGACATAGACGAAAAGTACATTGGCGTTTTTTACGAAGGCGTTCCGTTCTATATGCGCAGGCTGGCGAAATGGGCCTCGATTGACAAGGACGACTACAGCGAAATTGAGTACGAAAAGCAATTGCGGCTTGCGTATGGCCAGTCAATCGAAGATGAGGACCCGCCAACTGGTTGGAGGTATGAGTAAGACGATCAGGACGAGAGGTACACTGACATGGGAGACGGCCCGACAATTTACGATTTTGAAAAACTAGTTGCGCTAGACGGTAGCCGTCACGTGACTGTCCTTGGCGTGGAAGCAAAACCACAGCTGAAGGACAACGTTTTGGATGTCGTGTACTGGGACATACCGGAAGAGTCAACGCTAGGTGTTATCAGATGGCTTGAGGAGAATCGAAAAAGCGTCGAAAACGTTCATATAGGCGGCACGTTTCTTGACGGAGTTTGGAGATGTGTTCATGTGCGCCGCCTGGACCTGTCTGGCGTTCGTCACAAGCAGGGAGCCAACGCTATCAGCCAGACGTTTTCGAAGGGCTACTACAGAACGTTTTCGATGCTTGCGTTGAGGAGGCTGTCCCACAAGGTCATCACGTCAAATGACAAGTCGGTCGGGCTCGGTCTTGGCGTTGTTTCGGAAAACCCATTAGAGTTCCTAACTATTGAACATCCATATGTTGACCGTAGCTACGCACAAGAGGTTTGTAACGTTGCACGTACGCGGAGATGGGAAAATTTCACACTTGATGGGACATACTACTCTGGAGTGTGGACTCCAGTTGTGGTAAGCGATGAGCGCGCAGACGATGGGTCGTCAGCGATCGTCATCGTTTTGGCGAAGTCAAAATATATTCTCGAGGTATATGCGAACTACGGTGAGCCAAATTACAGGGCGTCTTTTTTGTGCTCTGATGTTCCGCTAGCTGAAGCCGATTCGATCATCATGGCGTGGCGTGATGTAGCTTCACCTGGCGCTACAGCCGAAGTTTCTGGATACGACAAAAATACTGGTACAGTTGATATCCTACTGTCGAAGAACCACGAGGAGAACGTTGATGAGTTCGAGAGTGGCGGTGTTGATACCTGCTTTGAAACAATAAATATTGAGGTTACCAAATCAGCAGAAGAGCCAGCCGCTGTACCGTCAGTTGAGCCAGGCGTAATTGTTGATGTGCGCAACAGAAAGACACCGCTCGGGAAGTATGATGTCCAGAAGACTACTAGAGTGGCGAAGCAATTTGCCGAAGCCAGAACTGAATTTACTGATACAACGTTCGCGTCGTCTAGCCTGTCAGCAGACAGGAATGTGCAACAGCCGTTGCCTAGGCAAGAAATCGAGGGCGGCAAAATCATAGAGGTGTCGTCCGAGAAGAACGAAAATTGTACATGGGATGTAGCACGAAGGATCAGAGAGAGCAAAAAAGTTGATGATGCCGTCAAAGAGTCATCTTCAACCAGTTACGAAGAGGTCGAGTCAAGGCAGCACGTTTCGGTTGAAGAAAAAGATTTGTCAAGTCAGGAAAGCGCAAACGGCGTAATTGTTGAGCATGTCGTAAAAAAGAGTGAATTCCCAGGGCGTTTTGATGAAACACTTCGCAAGCGATCTGTTCGGGCTGTTGAAAATGCTCGCGAGGCTGTTGTGGACAACACGTATCAACGTGTAGAGGAGAGGCTGAATGTTGGAGTAGAATCTAGCGGTTTGGTGAACGGCGAGAGTGCTGATGGTCAAATCGTGCGCGTTGAGACGAGGAAGAGCGAGTTCCCAGATCGTTATGATCAAAACATTGAAGTTCGCGAAGCGCACGCTGTACAGAATGCGTCCCAATCAACTATTGAAACAGAGTACGAGCAGCGTAATACGGTAGTCAACACGGCAGTCGCTGAACCACCGTCGGTGACTCCATCGGATGGACAGGTTGTGGCGCATACTGTAAAGAAATCTGAGTTCCCCGACAGGTTCGATGAGGAGATTGATATTCGGACAGGGAAGCCAGTGGCTGGCGCCTCTGTACGTACGTCCGTAGACCAATTCGGTGTCGTTGTTAGCACATTTGATTCAAATGTAGCTAATCCTCCGACGCAGCCACCGACTCCTGGTGACAAGCAGAAGGTTGAACTCGAGGTACGTAAGAGTGAGTACAAGAATAGATACAACGTGACCAGTGTTGTGGACACGGCTCAGAAGGTTGAGGGCGCTCGAGTAGTCGGCGAAGAGGACAATTTCAAGGCCGTTGAAGTCATTTCGGATTATGGCATTTCATCTGAAGAGTTGCGAATCGCAACTGAAGAATGGGCTCCTGGTACGACTGTCTCTGTCGCGCATGAAAAACTGCCTCATGTCGGTGCGTACAAGCAAGACGTGACCATAGTGCATGCGAAAGAAGGCAGAACTGGCGAACATGCTGTAAAGAAGCTGCATAATGGAACGACACTATTTCTCGATGCCGCGAAGAACGTATTGGCGGATGAAAGTGGCAAATTGCCAGAGTGGGCAGAACATCCAGAGGTAATGACCGATGGCATAGGGTTGGAGATTAGAAGGTATGCGAATGAGTTTGGTGGTTTCGCGGTAGAGAAGACAAAAATAACTGCCGAGTTCAGGGCTGTTCCATCTGACGCGCACGCTGAAAATGGATGGCTGACATTCTTGCACAGGGATGGGTTCTTGTATGTCCGCGAGTATCACAATGTCCTGCCGGCTCAACTTTCAACGAAGATAGCCGAGATCAACGCGAAGGCACAGGACGTAGGTGGACATGTCTACCCAAGGATTGACTACGACCCAGGCACGAACACATTCACGATCGCGGCGTATGTATATCAAGACAACGGGAATGGTACGCGCGGAAATAATATGTACCAGTCTGTTAACGAAACCTGGGAGGAAGTTGTTCCTGTATATATAAATATGCAGTATATTCCTGGAGCCGTGCCAATAACATACGTTAGGCGAGAGAGATACTCCGTTGGGATCATTCAGCGCCCCTCGTTGTCGTCTGCATTGAATGACGCGAAGACTGCTATCGGTTCTAACCCGCTGGCGTCCGACATTGCTGTTTCCACTCTCGGTACGTGGGGCTATCGTGTTGAGTGGAGGGTTAAAATTGACGAAGGCGAATGGAGTGTGTTGTGAATCTTGGTAATGACAGACTTGGCGTAGGCAACAGCGAGCGGCGCTTGCATTCCATGAGCGATGTTGTGGCGTCGAACGTTTTGAATCAGGCGGCCGAAGTTTTTCGGCAATACAACGGGGTCGTTGCTTCATCGTTGAATAAGAATGAGTTTATAGATGACGTGCATTTGTTTCGTAGTCGGGATTTCGATGTGAATATCACTCAGCATGGTGGCGATGGTGTCACTTTTGAAATACGTGGCGGCCATGTGTTTTTCGCGCACAGTGGACACGCGGAATTTTGGGCACTTGGTGGCATATCTACGTTCGTTCCCAGCGAGTTGACGAATGGAGTGTATGTTTGGGTTGAGGTCGTGAGGCCTTCGTACCCATATTTTGGAGCGCCATACTTGTATTACGCGAGTATCGTTGTTGGCTCTGCTGACGAGCATGCTGTTGCGGAAATACGCGCTGAAAAAGAAGATCGTGGTGTGTTGTCTCGTGGGCATATGATCGCCCAATTGCTTCCTGTAGCGCCGTACGTTGTGAAGTTTCAGAAAGGTTCAATCGTTGATGTAGAGTATGCGACGCCTGGTCAGCTCGCATTCACGGAGAATGAAAGCGCGCCGAGTAACGGGCTGTGGCAGCGGCTTTCTCCGTCTGACCCGGCGTTGCTCGTTCTTGATGTATATGACTTCCCTCAATTGGACAGACCGTACAACCTGAATTGGCCGATACACACGCTGCATCATGATTCCCGGGCCAGTGTGTATTTCAACGCGGTGTTTCCTGATCCAGTATCTGGCAATAACCGGCCATACTTCGACGCTGGGCATGATATTGATTTCTCTGGCGTTGATATCGTGTCGGCATCAGACAGATATGGTATGGTCGCGTGGGTGAAGAAATGACGGGGGCGATCACATGAATGATTCCATCCTCCAGCACAAGATCAATGAAGTTGATTCAATACGCGCTGGAATTCATGGATGCGAAGTTGGCCAGACGTCTAGGGGGTTCGTCGGTAGAAATGAGCCATTGGCACAGTATACCGGCGAACAGTTTTCAATATCTGTGACGCGGTCAAATGGTGATACTGACACAATTTTTGTGTCTGGCGGAACGGTGCTCTTCCCAGACTTTTCTGTTGCGCATGTTTCCGCCGCTTGGTTCTATGTCGAACGACCGTACGATAAAATAGTGTGCCTGAAGGTTAGCAGACAGGTGTACGAGTCGTCTGGGTATTCTGCCGAAATCGAGGTGTTGGATACGCCTTCTGGTGGTGGGCTAGATGTCGGTGTAGAGAGCGAAATCGGCGAGGACATCGTGCGCCGGTACTTGCTGGGGCGTGTCAACTCTGGGAGCAACGATATTGTTACGCAGTACTGTGTTGGCGTCATTGAGGATAGGGAACTGTATGCTCCAGGCGCAATTTGCGTTCTGAAGAGCGCACCGCCATTCGGTGTGTGGGAGCGTGTGGATGTGATCGGCGGCAGTCTTGTCGTTGCCGTTGACGATGAGTCAGAAACTGGGCAACGAGAGGGGGTGCCTCCGGACGACATCATTTTGGAGCATAAGCAGTCTGAGTGTTATGAGTTTTATGAACAAGGATCAACGCCGTTTTACTGGCCTGAGCCGCACGTGTTGGATATGTCATACGTGGCGGATCAGATCATTGACTCGCGAGCGAGGTATGGGGTAGTATTGTACAGGAAGAAGTAAAGCGAGGTGTACCATGGCTCATATGATCCCGATCGACTATGAAGCACTCCAAAAGACGTATGCTAAATCCAGAGGCGAGCAAGAATCTCAGGGACTTGTTGGTGCTCTGTATGAGTTATGGAGACAAATACCATATGGAGGTGGATATAATACGCCGCAAGCCATCAAATACAGAACAGAACTAGCTAGACTATTTCATGAAGGTCGTGGAGACATTGGTTTGCCAACTGTTAGAACAATTGCGCCCGAGTATGAGCAATGGCAAACCAATGTCTCCAGGAATAGATGGGTGCGTGCTGTCAGCGGACCGAACACAATGACGCAAACAACACCGGTAGCGCCAGCTAATACCAACGAGCAATCACAGCAGCCAGTTATCCAATCCATCCGACGGAGTTCCACGCGGCGACGGCGGCGACACGACCACCAAGCACAATCGAGCCTACAGTCCAACGTTGCAGGAGACGGAGTAACTCCGGGAATGATATGGAGCAAATTATCCGAATATCTTGATTCCCAGCACAGTGATGACAGGTATAACTCTGTGTTGAACGCCTTGTTACAGCTGGCGTCTTCGCGGAACAATGTTGGCGGTGATTCTACGCTTGTGGGGCCCGGCGCTGTGCATCAGCAAACTAGAGCCACAATTGATCCGAATGTTGCGTTCAAATTGCGCGAGCAGTGGCTGCGTAGCGGTGGAGGTAGTGCGCACGAAAGGAAGCTATTGTTGAAGCGTGATGAAGAAGAGGCGCAAATGCGTCGAGAACTTGAGCGCGCAATCAGGACGGAGCGATTGCAGGCGCAGCTCGCCGATGCTGAAAGATACAAAGCTCTTGCTGATGCGCTAGCGAGATTGGTGGATTCTAGCGAGAGGTCTCGTGCAGGTGCTATAGCTGCGTTGAGTAATGTTTTTGGCAGTGATGTGTCGGCAAGGGCGCAAATTGAATCTGCCAATGCGCAGGCAGACGCGTTGAGCATCCAACGAATGCTTATGGAAGAGCAACAGAACAGAGCTGCCATTGCTGATCATATCGCTAAAGCGAGGGCGCAATCTGAGCAGCAGAGAGAAAGTGCGCGGAAAAAGATGCGAGATGTCATCACTGATTTGTTTGACAACTCGGATGGAAATTACAACAAACAGTTTTTCCAGCGCATGAAGTCGTTGTTTGATGCCGATCCGTCCTCGTTTATTCATGTCGCGCTGGAGCGCGGCTATACAAGGCACAGCAACGAGAAGATCAGGCAATTTGTGGCAGCGTTAGTGCGGCTATATGCCAGCACGGCCAATGGAATGGGCAGTCTTTGATCACCAATGAACGGGGTCCGTGACATCCTTGCCGAAATCCACGGTGATGGGGTCGCCGATGAACTCTATAGAATCGCTACAGGCGGTTATGATCTGAGTTCTGTAGCGAGCGTCGTTGATCGGCCTCCATTGTTGGCAGGTGGTGGATTCGACGCAGAGGTTCAGCCTGACGCGTTTGTGATGTCAGGACCTACTGCGCTTGGCGGAATTACAGGCCTACAACCAGAACAAATCCGTGATAGGCAAATCGCTGGTCTTGTCACTCACGGAGCGTTGCCAATTCCGCGTGTCGGATCAGTTGAGATGTCTCCGACTGACGAGTTGCGTGTTTTTGGTGTTGAAGAAACCTGGCGCGACAGTCTGTTTGGGATGGTGGGGTCCAAGACGCTTTCGTTATTCAGCGGATTAGCCCAGGGCATTGTTGATCTTGTGCGTGTTGGTTTCGACAACAATGCGTTGAAATCGCTTTCAGATTGGCTTGGGAAACCAGTTGAGGAAGAGGCCAAGCGAGCGTCTATTCAGGCCCAGAGGGCGCTCATGAACTATGGTGTCGGTGGTTATGCGGCAACCATGATAGCCAACACTGCGCTCGATATTGCCGCGTTTTTGCTGTCGCTCCATGTTACTGGTGGCAGCAAGCTTTTGTCTGCAGCTGGGAAGATCGGGAAACTGTCAACCGCTACACGTGGTGGTGTATTTTTGTCGAATTTGTCGAGGGCCGCTACTTTTGCGGCAATGAGATTCGCAACCACACCTGGCAATTTGGAAGATAAGATCAAAGCCGCATCTATTTCTTTGGCATATGTTGGTACTCCTGCTGTATCTGGGTTGATTGGTCCAGTGGGTTCTGTTGGCAATAAATTCCTCGAAAAGTATTGGGGTCTCGCAGTTAGGGGGACTGACTTTTTGCTGAACAGCATCATCACAGGAGCGACTGGAAGCTACAAGGATGCTATGGAGCGAGGACAGGCGGAAGCTGATCTAATGGGCAAGCCAGAGATGGGGACTATCCTTGGTCTGGCCAATTTGCTGCCGTTGATTGGCAGTGATGCGTTTTTCTCCGCTACTACTCGCGGGTTTTTCGAGTATCAGAGGGCGTTGGCTGGTAGCCTCCCGGTGGACTTGCGCGAAAAACTGGGCCCGGACAATTTTGGTGATGCGCTCCGCATGCGTGTTGCGTTGGAAAAATATATCATGCAAAACGCCGAGAAGATCAAAACAAATGGCATTAATATTCCTGAAAATATTGGCGATATGAGCCTTGATGACATGGCAAAATATGTCAACGATGTACACAGAAAAATATCACAAACAAGTACAGCTGGCCTTGGCGTTCCGGAAGGCACTGTGCAGGAAGGAAATAATGCTGGTATGCCGGCTGAGCCTAGTGCAAACATCGCAACAAGCGCTGAGGAAAAGCATAAGGCTGGCCATGGTAGCATCGTTGGCGAGATTGAGGAGGACGTTGGCAGGGCGGCCAAAATAAATGAGGCATTGTTGTACGGGAAGGCAACTATTGACGACATCGTAAGTGAGCTTGGAGGTGGCGAGGCTGGAATGAGAGAGCTTCGCAGACTGCTCCCGTCATACAAAAAGGTAGCCGCCGATGCAGATACCGTGTCCTGGTTTGTGAGGAGATATGAGAAAGGAGAACCGTTTGCTTTATTGCTTGATGAAGCTCGCGAGACGTTCAAATATAATCGTCCGCTGTTGCAGGTCCTAAAAAACAGAATGGAAGATAGCAATGTTTCTGCGTCTCACGCGTCAGCGTTTGTTGACGAGTGGTTACCAAATACAATTGTAAACGCGCCTATTGCTCCACAGAATGCACGAAAAATAATTGTTGAAATCAGAGCACTTCCCAACAAGCATTTGCTATGGGCTGCTACTCGCGTTGCTAGTATTAGAGGAGAATCATGGATCACAGGAACAAGCAAAAATCTGCGAGAAGAGGCTGCAAGATACATTATTGATATTATAAATGGGCAAAATACTAGATCACCAATAAGGCCAACACTATACAATATAATTAATTATCCTCATCTGTTCAATAGCAGGGAGATCGGAGCGTTTGTCGTAAGGCTTGGGGCACGTAAATTAGATAATTTGATGAGCGCTTTTGAGAAGAAATATAAGATCAGGGTGCGCGAATATGACGATAAAGAGGCTGGTGCCAGAAATCTAATTATTGAGCTCAACAAACTATCAGATAGTACGAACAAAAAACTTGTTGAGGAAACCAGAAGCGCAGCAAATGGGTCCAAAGACAACATTGAAGAGTGGGCAACAAATATGTTTAGTATGTTGCGCTCTGGGAGCGCTACTATTAGTGATGTTGAACGGCGCATTATTGCCGCTGGAGCGCCTGAAAGTAGTGGCGATAAGAAGACTGGTTCCGTAGAAGCCAGTGATACTGATGTGGTGTCTGCAGCCAAACAACCAAATGTTGAAGAACCGTTGCGGAAAGCTGATATTGTGGCTAGCGACTCGGAATCTTCTGCCCAAGCGGAAGTGGCTAAGCCGTCTGATGTTGTTCGTGGTGCTGAACAATCTCAAGAAAAAGCTGTTGGCGTGGCAACCTCTCAGCAGACAGAAAAAACACTTGAGGAGAGTGCTGCCCAGAACAAAATAACTAGTGCAGTTCAAGTAGAACAGAAAGTTGACGCAAATATCGAACAGAAACAGGCAGAGCAAGGAGGTGAATATCATGCCATTCAAAAGCGTGCGGCAGATGAAGTACATGTTCGCGAATCACCCGAGGATCGCACGGAGGTGGGTGAGGAAGTACGGGGTGCCGAAACGACGTCGAAAGCGAAAGAAGTAACCACATCATCAACCGAAGAAAACGTCGCACCCGGTGGACGAGTGATCAAGGAGTGGATTGGGAAGACTGAGCAGAAACAAGCTGCCGTTCAAACCGAATCAAAGAAAGCAGGTGCCACAACGTCTAGCGCTGAGGGTGGCGGCAAAGGAGGTGCAACTCCTGCACAAACTGGTGCAACGTCCGGGCGCGTGACTAGATTTAGAAATGGAAATGTCGGCAAGGGGGTCGTACAGGGGTTGCGAACTATTCTGTCTAAGCACAAGACACTTGCCGAGAAACTTGGCGTGTCTGACGTTAGGAGTCAAAAGACAGCTCTGGATGTTTTGAACAAGTTTTCTAATGTTGATGTTAGAGACGTTGGAGATGATGCGGACGCTGCGGCATCAATTCGTTTGCTACGGGATTTCCACTCACAAAATGGATTGCCCAAAGTAGGTGACATTGTTTTCTTCAAAGTGCGCCAAGGAAAAGATTACAGCACTGGCCGCGGCAAAATTACTGAGATCAACGGGAATAAATATACAATAGAACATCTTTCCTCGCGCGGTGATGAAAATGGCCAAGTTGGGACTAAATATGTGATAACGATCAGAGGAAATTCTGGCGTACCATTTGTAAAAGATGATATTGCTGTCGGCATTGCGCGTGTTGCTTCTGTGTTTTCTGGCATGCGCATTGATGCTCTCGCTGACATGTTCGGCCTGTCCGAAAGGCTGATGCGTCAAATCATTTCCGGAGAAATGAAAGTGGATAGGGATGGTTTTATACGCCATCGTGTGGACGCTCTCATGAAGAGTGTGTCAGGGCATGATGTAGAAACACTTGGCCGCGGTGGCGACATCGTTGATACATCTAGTAGAATAGAATCTGGAGCAGATGAAAGGCTGGAGGACAGCGATAGCGATTGGGAGGCAGCGCGTGTACGTAGTTGGGGAGCAGATACTGGCGAGTTGAGGGGAGGATACAGTAAAGAGCGCCATGGCGCACAATTTGTTACGCGCCCCAGCATTGGGGCAATAAAGATCGGCGAGCAAAAAGTGAAACAAATGATCTCAAGCGGACAGCTGACGGCAGGTCATATTGAAACAGCGTTATCCGCTAGGGAGGCATACAAAAATGAGAATATTGATGAATATGATAAACTGCGTACCCGTCTAGAAAAATCCAATTTGACGAGTCTTATTGATTTTAGCGATGAGGTGCTTGTCGAAATCTGGAATGCAGTAAAGGAGGAAGGCGACAGGCGCAAAAAAATATTGGCTAGCGCCGATTACAGACTGTTATTTGACCCATTGAAGAAAATAGAGCGACAACCCGGTGATACTGGTGGTCAGCCTGGTGTTGGACGTTCTGGCGGACGTGGAGCTGATGTTAGTCTGGAGGAGTATAGGCGTTTTCTGGACAGCAAATCTGTCGGTGATAGGACACCTAGGGAGTTACTCAGAAGCGGGGATGCCGGAAGAGAGGAACTCGGGCGCAACGTTTACAAAGCACTAGAGGCTATGTTGTATAAAAAGGCCGGGCAGGACGATAAATTCACGCAAATTGCCGGCGAGCTCGAAAGCTCTGGATCCTCCTCGTTATTGGAATTTTCTCCAGATGTGCTTATCAGATGTATGGCTGCAATGAACAGGAAGCCTCCGGAAGGATGGCGGTATCAGGAGGCGCCGCCGGTGGCCAAGCCTGCTAGTAGATTAGAGATTGAGCAAGTCGCCTCACAAATTGCTCGCGCGTCAGGCGCGATTATGACGAAAGACGCGGAAACAAATGATATTGTTCTGGATTACGGCACTATGCAAGTGCGTGTGGTGCACGGAGATGCTGTTGACGCAATACTTGACAGCACTAAATCTGGTGCTGTGAAGAAGAACGCTGGTGGATATACCATTTATGTTTCTCCAAAGCGTGGTGATGCGATAACTGTAGCCCATGAATTTGGCCATATTGTTAGAGACTTCCTTAGAGAGGATGAAATAAAAACGCTCTCGAGAGCATTGGGGATTGATTTGACAACACGAGAGGGTGAAGAGTCATTTGTTAGGGCTCTTGAGACTCCTCAGGGCAGAGATGATGTGGCCAACAAATTGAGGCTGTATGGCCAGAATGCGCCCAATATATTTGTCAGAATGTATAACCGAATAGTGAATTTCCTCAACTCTACGCTTGGATTAAAACTAAAACGCATCGGAAACATTGACCAAATAGAGTCGCTTGCTGACCAAATTCAAAATCTTCATATTTTACGCAGACTTGCTGCCGGAGAGCATGTATCATCCGCGGAATTTACTAGAATAGTAAGGCCCAGCGATGATGCAGACAGTCGCCTTACTCCACTTGAGCGCAAGTTCAAGATCCAAGGCGATATCGAAGTTTCTCGGCTTGAGAGTGATCAGTACAATCCAGAGACTGGCATGGTTGCGTTGCCTTCACTCCCGAAGAGGATCGCGAATGCGTGGCTGAGGGCTATGTCAGGTTTCGTGCAGCCGATACCAATGCTTCGCATTTTGTCTGAAAAGCTGGCAGACAGCTTTGCAGATACGAGAAGGATTGCTGGCCAACATGGTGATGGCCTGATGATGAAGTACTGGGATTTCGTGGAACGAAACAAGGGTATTATTCAGGATATCAATAAACGCCCGCAACGTGAAATTAAAGTTGGGCGTATCGTTAACGGCGTGTTGGTGACGACGTCAATAAAAATTGATGTGCCAAGACTAATGTATATTGCGCAGCAGGTCATGGCCGAACGAGCTATAGGCAAAATAAAGGGCGAAGATGGCAAAAAGATCTTCTCGACTTTCGTAATGGAACCGTGCGAAGGGAACACAGATAGAATATTCATGCTGAATGATGCATTGAAAGATGGGGTGCTCAGCTCGCTACGTGAAGACGAGATCAGGATCATCAAGGATCTGTCTGATCTGAGTAACAGTGAGATGTACCCACTGGTCTCAGGAGTGTACAAGAGCGGTACTGGAATGGACCTTGAATGGCGTCCATTTTATTTGCATATCAAACGAGATCCGACATTGCTTACAATGTCTAGGGAAATGAGCGAGTTGGCGGCGAGAATACAAATGATGCCGCTGACGTATGGGCTTTCTCCTGAATCTTATTCAATTGTGCGCCAGATGAGAGGTTCTGGCCTGCCAGTTGTAGCGTCGAATATTTTCCAGGCGTCTTATGACGCATTCAGAGACGCGTCGCATTTCGTCAAGGCGTCATATGTCCGCGCATGGATTGGGGCAAATATCACAAAGAATACACCACTCGTTGAGATGCTCAGCCGTGGCGAATCTGGGAGGATTATTCTCGAATATTTCAGAGACATGCACTCCAAGGTCGGTGGAGTTGTGAACATTGGTCTTGACAATACAGACAAGTGGATGAATGCAGTATTGAATAGGATGACAGTTGCGCGCCTCGGGTCTCCATTTGTTTGGGCAAAACAGCCGATGTCGTTATTCGCCGGAGCTCAGTATTTCAATGACATGAAATATTTGCGCGCTGCGTTTAGCAAACGCCGCAATCAAATATTTGAAGAAGTATTGAAGAGATCGGCATATATGCAGCGCAGAGTCAAAGAACGGCAGTATGATGTCTTTATGGCCGGAGTAAACTATGACCACAAGACAAAAGATCCGCTTCTAGAACATGGTCAAAAAATTGTGACGACCGGCATGGGGGCTGGTGACTTGTACGCGATGAAGGCCATTTCAGCCATGGCAGCGGACTATGTGTCTGAAAAATTCCCGAATCTCAAGGGCGAGGAGTACTGGAATAAAGTTGCAGAGGAAACCGACAAGGCGGTTCAGTACAGTCAGGTCGCGACTGATGATCTCGACCGTACTATGTATGAAAGAAATGTAACAAGCCCGCTCAAGCGGATGCTCGTATACATGTATGGCGCAAGGGCGAAACAGGCCAATCTTCTTTTCGATGCGGCCGTCAACGCGTGGATCAGAAGGGATCGCGATTCAATGCATAGATTGACCATTGCTTTATTGGCGACTGGGTTGGCGCAGTCTGGTTCAATTGCGATGGTAGATTTGGCGCGTTCGCGCATGCGTCGAGCGATGTCCGGTTCTGGAGATGATGAGAACGAGAGCATTGCGCAAAAGGCGGCCGCATTTGCGTTGTTGACGATGGAGAACGCTCTTGGGTCTGCTCCCCTTTCTGGCGAATTTGTTCCGGCCATCATGTCGCCGTTGTACTACAGTGTCGGTGAACGTGAACTGGCTAGGTTGCGCAGTGCGCGCATTGGGCAGGGCGGCGTCTTTTCGCAGGCCTATCGCGATGCGCATTCGCTGTTTGTGTTTGCGAGAGACCTGTTGTTCCTTGAAGCAGACATGAAAGCGGCCAGGACTCGATCTGAAAGGAGAATGGTTGAGAACAAATTCGCCTTTAGTATGCGGTCTGCGCGGAAAGCTCTCGTGCGAACGATTGCAGAACTGACTGGTCTTCCGTATCATCATGTCGTGTTAGAACTGTCGTTCCTGAATGAAGGGAAATCGGCACGATGAAAATCGGACTGAACATTGATTCTGGGAAAACGGTTGAACCGCTCGGCGTGATTCATGGAGGAGCATGGAGCCCGTCTAGGGCGACGCCGGAAATTGTGGGCAGTGTCCTTCCGATCGAGGTGCGCGTGTACAATGTTTCAGACGGGGTTCCAGAGAGTGACGACTCCGTGGTAGGTGGAACGCTGGATTTATACGGTTTCTCGCCGGATGGCGATCTGGTGTACTCAGCACCAGGCCTCACGGAAACTGGCGGTGTGTTTTCTGGTGTGCTGAATTTCAATTCGATTGAACTCGTACAGAAGCTCGGGACGTACCGGCAGCTAGCGACTCACTGTGTGATTTCCGTCGTCGTGGGCGATGTCGTGAAGTGGTGGGGATTCGAGTGGGTCGTTTTGAATTCGCCGTACGTGTCGTCTGGCACGTCGCCGTTAGAGTATCCGCCGAAGGTCGTGTCTGGCGTAGTTGCCGTGCCGGATGGGCAGAACTACGTTGACGTGTCATTGGCCTTGGAAAACGATCCATCGTCTGTTATCGTAACGGTGGAATGCCCTGGAGACACAATCGTGCTTGGGACGCTCCGTGGTAGCCCAACGAGAAATGGGTTCACTGTGGCGTTGACAGCACCGGTTGGTGTGGGCTATAAGGTACATTACGTGGTGACATTACGTGGTGCGATATGATGAAGATCGGTGATCCAAGAGGAATATGTTTGGCAAGGATGGCGGCGGCGTTGCTCACTCCCTGCACACCCAATCCATGCGCACTCCCTACTGTGGGCGCGCCGCCGTCATCTGTTCGTGAGATTTCTGGAGCTAACACATGACCGCGAAAAGTATCGCTGACGACATGGATGTAAAGATTGGCGGCGGTAGCGCTGTCAAATCTCCGCACAACCACATCCAAACGCGCTCCTTCTCTCAGACACGCTACCGCCGCCGTTGTTTTTCGGATTGTTTGGAGGAATATCATGAGACAGATTGAACGTATCGAAATCATCGCATGTGCGTGCGCGATCGCGATTGCGTCCATCGCGGCACCGTTGTTGGTTGAAGACGCCGTCACTCCGAGCGGAGTGTCTTTGACCAACGCGGCGCAGATCGCATCATCTGCTCTCGGTGTTGCGACGGACGCTGCGCGTTCGGTTGCGACGGCGGAATCGGCGATCGTCGAAACACGCGAGCAACTCGCGACAGCCTCGAATGCGTTGGCGGGAGCGATCGCAACAGCGGGATCTGCGATTGTTGAAACACGCGATCAGCTCGCAGTCGCATCGAACGCGTTGGCGGGT
>Ga0209204_1001238_pt1 | contig 24616 bp, 22 predicted proteins | sample AD_JPNMR2_MetaG_FD_184425 | JGI IMG/M metagenome (GOLD analysis project Ga0209204, IMG submission 184425) | Active sludge microbial communities of municipal wastewater-treating anaerobic digesters from Japan - AD_JPNMR2_MetaG (SPAdes) (version 2) | ecosystem: Engineered > Bioreactor > Anaerobic...
GATCAATTAGCAGCTACTGTATGGGTAAACAAATATGCTATCAAAGACAGTGAAGGGAATATTTATGAATTGACACCTGATGATATGCATTGGCGTTTAGCAAATGAATTAGCTAGGATAGAAAAAAATTATCCCAATCCATTAACAGCTGATTTAATTTATTCTCTTTTAAAGGACTTTAAATATATTATACCACAGGGAGGCCCTATGGCTGGCATTGGTAATAATTTTCAAATATCTAGTTTATCCAATTGTTTTGTCATTGGTAATCAATGTGATTCCTATGGTGGAATAATGAAAACTGATGAAGAACAAGTGCAATTGATGAAACGTCGTGGTGGAGTAGGGCATGATTTATCTCACATTAGACCCAAGGGCAGTCCTGTGAAAAATACAGCTCTCACCTCTACTGGTGTAGTTCCTTTCATGGAAAGATTTAGTAATAGTACTCGCGAAGTAGCCCAAGATGGTAGACGTGGTGCTCTTATGCTTACTATATCTATCAAACATCCTGATGCGGAGGATTTCATCAATGCTAAAGCAGATCTTTCTAAAGTAACTGGTGCTAATATTTCTATAAAAATTGACGATGAATTTATGCGTTGTGTCATAGAAGGTAAACCTTATATTCAGCAGTTCCCTATTGATTCTCCGACACCTAAAGTTACAAAATCTATTGATGCACGAAAGCTATGGCAAAAAATCATTCACAATGCATGGAAATCTGCTGAACCAGGTGTAATATTCTGGGATACAGTTCTTAGAGAGTCTGTACCAGATAGTTATGCGGATCTAGGGTTCCAAACTACATCTACTAATCCATGTGGAGAAATACCTCTGTGCCCATATGATAGTTGTAGACTACTAGCTATTAATTTATATAGTTATGTTATAAATCCTTTTACTAAAAATGCATATTTTGATTTTGATTTATTTAAACAACATGTATCATATGCACAACGTATAATGGATGATATTGTTGATTTGGAAATAGAAAAAATTAATCAGATTTTAAATAAAATAGATAATGATCCTGAACCACTAGATATTAAAATAACTGAAAAAACTTTATGGAATAAAATTAAAGAAAAAGCTATACAAGGTCGTAGAATTGGCATAGGTATTACTGGAGAAGGTGATATGTTAGCTGCTTTAGGTTTGCAATATGGTAGTGATGAAGCTATGGATTTTAGTGAAGAAGTTCATAAAACTTTAGCTATCAATGTATATAAATCATCTGTCAGATTAGCTAAAGAGAGAGGTGCATTCCCTATATTTGACATTGAAAAAGAAAAAAACAATCCTTTTATTAATAGATTATTTTTTATAGATCCAGAATTAAAAGAAGAAATGATAAAATATGGTAGAAGAAATATTTCTATGCTTACTATAGCTCCTACTGGTAGTGTGAGTATATTAACACAGACTACTTCTGGCATAGAACCAGTTTTTTCTATTATGTATAAAAGACGTAGAAAAGTAAATCCTAATGATAAAAATGCTAAAATATCATTTATTGATAATCAAGGTGATGCATGGGAAGAATATAATGTTTTTCATCCTAAATTTTTAATTTGGTTAGAAATAAATGGATATGATATAAATGATATAATATCTAATTTTTCTGATGATAAAATAAATGAATTAATACAACTATCACCATATTACCATGCTACTAGTTCAGACATAGATTGGGTATCTAAGGTTAAAATGCAAGGTAGAATACAAAAATTTGTAGATCATAGTATATCAGTAACTATTAATTTACCTGAAAATACAAAAGAAGATTTAGTAGATACATTATATCGTACTGCATGGGAATGTGGATGTAAAGGCATAACTGTTTATAGAGAAGGCAGTAGAAGTGGTGTATTAGTATCCAATAATAATACTAAAAATGAATTTAGTGAAACATCTGCACCAAAAAGACCAAAAAAGTTAGAAGCTGATGTTATACGTTTTAAAAATTTAAGTGAAGAATGGATAGCTGTTATTGGTATTCTTAACAATAGACCTTATGAAATATTTACTGGCAAAGCTAATCATTTATATATACCTAAAGATGTTACTAAAGGATATGTGATAAGAGAAAAAGATGCTTCTATGCAACATGCTCGTTATGATTTTTTATATTGTGATAAAAATGGCAATGAAGTAGTTATTGATGGATTATCAAATGCTTTTAATCCTGAATTTTGGAATTATGCTAAATTAATATCAGGTATATTAAGACATGGTATGCCTTTATTTAAAGTTGTTGAATTAATAGATAATCTAAAATTTGATAATGATAATATAAATACATGGAAAAAAGGTGTTATTAGGTCATTAAAACGTTATATACCTGATGGTACTAAAACAGGAGATAAATGCCCACAATGTGGTGCTGAAAATTCTTTGCAATACAAAGAAGGATGCGTTACTTGTGCAAGTTGTGGATATTCTAAATGTGGATAAATAAAATTTATCCACATTTAAATATATTTTATTTTAAAATTAGTTTTCATCATCATATTGATGAAATATAGCAGCGCATTCGCAGTGTAAATGATTTGCTACTGCACGATCAAATTCTATAAATTCAACTTTGTCATAATCAGGATAAACATCAAATAAAACTTCCCATGCTTCTTCCTCACTAAATGGCTCATCATCAACTACCATAATGGATATTGAATCATCTAATGACCTTCTATACGCTAGTACTTCTTTACCATTTGAACTTCCAATTGTTGCTGATCCTAAAAAATCTTTTTCTAAAATTTTCATAATTGTTGTTTTTTAAAATTGTCATACAAATATACAAAAAATTTTTGACATGGCAAAATTTATTTTACTTTTAATGAATAAAAATAAAATTAATAAATATTAAATTTTAATATATAAGAAAATAAAAATTATATATTTATTTTATTATATATTTTTTGAAATCGTTGCCATCTATCATCTAAACCATTATATCCACCATTTATTGCTCTAGTAACTTTTTTGCAAATTTCATATTGATTAGCATTATCTATAATAATATTATTTATTTTTCTATAATCCCAATAAAAAAATGCTGTTAATACTAGCAAATCATTGTCTTTTAATATTAAATCAGGATTATTTATTATATCTTTATTCTTTACCCAATTAGCAAATAATATATAATTATTTTTGCCAGTCAATTGTATATGCCCTCGCCCCCTATATCTCCATCCATCACCACTAGCTTCATCTCCATTGCACATACGATTTGCATAAATTTTATTAGCAATTTTCTCGGGTTTATATTCATATTTTTTAGCTTCTTCTAATGTTTTAAAATATTTAGGAAATACTTGCAATAAACGTTTTGCTGAGTAATTTAAATTTTCTTCTATATATTTCATATTACCACTCTCATGATTTACTTGTGATAAAAAATGAGCTAGCCGCAAAGGAGTATTTATATTATATTTATCACAATATTTTGCGAAATATGAATAATATTTTGCATTTATAAAAGACGATGCTTTTACTAATAATTCATCTGTTGTCATAATAATTAAATTTTTTTTATTTTACTTTAATGATATCACTTAATATATCATTATTTATATTACTAATAGGTGTTGATATAGGAATAGTTACATCACCAGATATTGTATGCACATGTGAATTTATTAATCCTATTATAATATTTAATGCTTTTATTAAATCTTCACCTTTAACTAAATGTTTTATTAAATTATCACCACCAATATTTATGTCTTCACTATCTATTATTATCTTATCTCCTTTTATATTAATATCATTTTTAACATTAATATTACATTTGCCATCATTTGTTATTTCTATGATGTTACCATTATTATTTTCTATTTTTATATTGTCATCATTATCAATAGTTATTGTATTATTTTTTATGTTTATAATAAAACCATCTTTTTGTGTATAATATATTTTAATATTTTCATCAATGTCATAGCTATATATATGTGCATTTTCATAACTATCTTTTATATCATCTATTATTTCTTGTTGTATATTTTCAACACTATAATATTTAGGTGCATATATGTTATCATTGTCAAATTTAACATTTACTATAGTACCTACTTTAGGCACAGATATATTACCACACCCATCTCCAGCAAATTCTATATTACTTATAGGATATGCCCAAGGCAAGTCTTCAACATCTATATCATCAAATAATCCAAATATTCTTACTTTTGCCCTAAATTCATGCTTTGGATCATCAGCATCTTCTACTATACCCACCCATTCTCTATTTGATAAACTATTATTATTTAATATATCTTTAATTGTAACATTCATATTTATATATATTTTTAAATAGACGGATTTCCGCTAAATTCATAATTATTATTAAAAATATTACCCATATTTTTGCGATCGTTTTCCTTTGCTTTACTAAAATCATCTTCACTTTGTCCGTTTATCAATAAATCTTCTTTTTGTTTCATTTTAATTGTATTTTTATTTATTTGTTGTTTGCCATATTCAACAATATTAGATACAGTATTTTCCATATTTGTTAATGATAATCCATATACATTGCCCATTAACATTTTTGATACATATGTATTAGTAATGTCTTTAAGTTTATTTTCTAATACTTTTTGCGCATCTACATAATCACCTCTGTTTAATTGACTATTTGATGCTGATTGATAATTACGTGTATCTTCAGATAAACTAATATCTAATAAATATGAACTACTATCTATATAAACTTTGCCTACTTTAATTTTTATATTTTGTGTAGTCATATCATCATAATCACTATTAGATAGTTCGTCAGCAAAAGGCATACTATCCTCATCTAATAACATAAATTCACATAAACTGCATTTAAACATAATTTGAGGATATTGTTCATTTAGCCATCCTATAGCTTCATTAACAGATAAATATTTATTTGATATACTACCAGCAATATTATCCATCATTAATTTTGAGCTTTTTTCTATATCTTTTTTATAATCTTCTAATGTCATATCATAATTATTAGTATTTATATTAGTTATCATTTTATTAGTTGATGACAATAAATCTGTTTGATTATATATATCTCTTTTATTATTATATAAACTAGTATTTACATTTCGTTTTAATTGTCTTAAATCACTTAATGTTATTATCATACTAAATTTTCGCATATTATCAGGTAGCATCCATCGTTGATATATGCCATCCCACACTACTTTTCTATAAAGTTCTTTTAGCATACTTATTTTTAAATCTATACCTTCTAATGTTTCTATTGTAATATAAGTGTCATTTTTTACTCTCATACCATCACTTATATTCATATCATATAATTTGTCTAATCCTGATAATTTTTGAAAATGCCACGGAGCTTCATTTGATATTATATTTAATATTTTTATGAATTCTATTAGTAAATTTGCCCTATTTTTTTCATTTATTGATAGTAAATAATGAACAGCAGAATTTATCTCACTACCATCCATCAATAATCCACCAGGCGCCTTTTCATAATTAATGTCTTGCATATATGTTTTTTCATCAAAATCAAATTTTATATCAAAACCAATATACGTAGGATCTTGATAATCTAATACATACAATTTGTTATCTATACTATTACAGCCCCCTAATAAAAAATTTTTCATTATCAACCCATCACCACTGCTATCATAATTTTTCATAAATATTATATTAATTTATATTATTTATTTTTGGCCATTCACGTCTTGTTAATACTAATTTTTCAGTAAAATTAGATAAATTACTTATAGTAGTAGGCATATTATATTCTATACTAAATCCTTTTACTACATAAAAACCACTATAAAATCTATCAATTACTATCGTATTTGCATTATCAGATGTTAAGTCACCAGCATCTTCTATATCTATATCTTTATTCATTTTTTTCATTCTCATCAAATCTCCAGTAATGAAAAATAATGCTGGTATAGGTTCATATTTATATATATTTAAATTAAATTTATTTAAATCAGCTTCTATATATAATTTTTCTAATTCTATATTATTTATAAAATTATGTACGCTAGCATATATATAGTTAGTATGCATATTATCAGAATAATGTATGCCTAGATATTTATATAATTGCTGATCATTATAGTCATCATTACCATCACGCCCTCGTAATACTGTTTTATCATCAGATAAATTTTTTGTTATTAATGTAGTTGATTGTATCATCCACTTTTTTCTGTTATCATGGTCATAAAATATAACATTAAAAGCATATCCATATTTTTTATTTATTGTAACAGAATTGTTTATTGGTCTAAATGATTTAATAAAAAAATTACTTTTGTCTTCAAAAATATGATTAGTTAAACATTTTTTTGTTAGAAATTTTGATATGCTTTCACCATAATCATTTTTTGACATAGTATTCTCAGCTAATGCATCTAGCACAATACCATTATCTTTTATCATCATATTAACATTAACAAAATTTAAGTTATAATATATATCAATAAAACAAGTATAAAAACTATCTATATCTTTCCATGCATGCTCACATACATTCTTAATAAATGTTAATTTATTATCATATGCACATATCCATTTCATATTATCATTAGTATAATCTTCATTAGTAGCAAATCCTAAATCTAACATTTTTGCTATATTTTCCATCACTTCATATGATGTACCATCAATAGCAAAATTTTCACAATCATATAAATGCGGTATATATAAAATGCCTTCTATATTTATTGTCATAAATCTGCCTTCTTGTGTTGCCCCACTAGAATTTGAATCTACACTTGTTATTAAATAATCATTACGTATAGGTTTAAATAAATTATCTCCACCTCTTATAAATATACTAACTATATCACCATCTTTTGGAAAACTATTAGATAAAAAGTCGGCAGTACTATTCATGATAATTTTTAAATAAAGTCTTGGTATAATATCATTTTGATCTATTGTCATCTTTATTATTTCAGCAGGCTGAAAAATATAATTGTTTATTTGCACATGCGGAAATACTACTCCTCTTTTTTCTATATCTTTACCAAAATTTTCATATCCACTAAAGCCACCATAATCATAATCTTTCATTTTAATTTCTTCTAACTTGATTTTAGAAGGGAATTTTACAGTAATAAAGTCAGACATAATTTTTAAATAAAATTTTTTATATATTATTTTAATTTTTTAATTTTTGATATTAATTTTTCTTTTGATAACGGCATATCATCATCAATAGTTTTTTCTGTTACATTAGGGCCTAGTATTATACCACCATCTTCAGTAAACATTAACTCAACATCACCTTCTTTTGCATAATTAGGCGGTAATTTACTTTGATTTTCATAATCACTAATAGTATCACCTTTATTTATTATATTACTTTTATTTGACATTTTATTATATTGCTTTCTTATTATATTTGAAGGATTTTCTTCCTTTTCTGATTTACTTATAAAATTATCAATATTATTAACATCAGGTAATATTAAAACATCACCACCTTCTATAGTAAAAGGATTTGATATCTCATTTGCTTTTAATAATATTTCTAATTTACTTATATCACCATATTTTACTTTAACTACTAAGTCAGGTCTCATTGTAAAATCATCTGGCACAACACATATATCATTTATAATAAAATCATCATTTTTTAATACTTGTGATGTCAAATCTATTATGCTATCACCATCTTTATCGATAATAGGTTTAGCATCAACTGTTTTAGGAAAGTTTATCATAACTATTTTTGTTTATTTGTTTTATAATATCCTAATTCCATATTTCTTGCTAAATTAGTGCCATTATCCATCCATGTATTATATGCTTTTACACCAGATTCTTTTATATCATTCCAGTCAGCTTCTTTTAAATATGATATATTTGATTTTTTTATTTCATCAGTGCGTTTGCCATCAATAATATTACCAGTATTCTTATCAACTTTGCTTTCTACATTACCAGCAAGATTTTTCTCTAATCCATCAGGCAATGTATATATTCTGCCTGCACCTTTATTAAACATTGACTCAACACCATATCTATCTCTACTCATAGCATGTTTTAATTTAACAGTTATTGTCAATTCAGTAGGAAAATCATCAACGCCCATTTCCCCACCAAATTTAAAATCACAACCATCACATATTAAATTACCTATCATCATTATCGGATTGAGAGGATTGCCTATAACTAAATGCCAAGGGCCTGTAGGCTCACCTGTTAATAATGCTCTAAATCCATGAAACATAGGTGCATGACCACCAATTTGGGCTCTCATTGCGCCACTAAATCCTGCATTTGCTATTGATTTTAATGTACCTAATGGGTCTGATAGTAAATTATCAAATAAACTAGACAATCTATTGCCTATGCTAGCAAATGAATCTATTAGTACTTCACCAAATTTAACAGGATTGCCAGAATACCAAGCTGCCATACCTCGCTTCCACGGGTATGAAGCACTGCCACCTAAATATCGTTGTGAACCACCCCAAAAAGCACCTACACCATATGTTAATAATAAAAAATTAGATATAATATCTAGCATTGCAGCCTTTGGATTAATGCCACCAATAGAACGCATAACATAATGAAAATTTAAACTTATTTCTTGATTAAATTCTAAGGGAGGTACTCTTCTATAAACACTGTCTATTCTATTAACAGGCCCTAGTATTCTATTTGCATAAGGCCCGTCTGCATAAGGATCGGGAGGAGCATCTGTGCGTAATGCACCACCTAGTTGAGCTTCTCCTGTTAGTACGCCCATTGATTTACCTAATTTACCTAATAGTCCTGGCATGTTATTGGCATCATTTGCGTCTCCATAATTTTCTGTATTAGGTTCAGTATTTGCTTTTAATTCTTCCCACGGCATATTAACACTAAAAGACATTATATTCTCAAAAGTATTACCTGTTTCTGCTCCCATCCATGTTACTGCTTGTGCAATAGGAGGTGCTTTAGTAAACTCATCCCTTTGGGGAGTATCGGGAAGGTTCATTACATCTTTATCATCTATAGTTTTATAATTTATCTTTTTTGTTTTTCCATTTTCTTTTATAGTATCTTGCACTGTTTGTAATTTATCACCTAGATCATCATTATAAAAAGGAAAATCTAATGAGTCATATGCAGGCACTGCATATCTTCTTAATGTTATTAAGTAATTATTTGGTATCTTACCAAAGTATTTACAATAAGCAAAGTCGCTATAGTAATATGGTGTAGTTCCTCTTTTATTTGCTTTGCCAAATTCTATTAATTTTTGCACTGTAGGTTCCTTTGATGGATTTATATTATTTCTACCCATCCATTCATTACCAGATAGTTCATAATTATAATCTTCGTACCATCTACGACGTCCTTCTTTATCTAGTAAACTATTCATTTTGCCATTATCATAAGCACCTTTTAATGTAACTATAGCAAATGAGTTCATAATAGAAGGTACTCCTTTAAAATTATCTTTATTAGGATCTAATTTTTCTTTTGGTGTATATATACCGACAGTACTGTCTGCTATTTGGTCTGAATTATAAGGGTCTATATATATAAATTCAGAATTGGTGGCATCGGTACTTACTGACTTTATTAATTTTGGGTCAGTTTGATGGTCTTCTGTCATAATTAAATTGCTTTTATTCTATATATAAATTTTTTTAAATATAAAAAAACTCCTACATTTATTAAATGTAGGAGTTTTTAGTTGTTATTATTTAATAATTGACTACACTATAGAAATAGGATTACCTGCACTATCTCTTGGCACATCTACATAAAATGTAAAATATTGTGTTTGTGGATAGAATCCTGCTTCTACTAATGCGTATCTACTCTTAACAGCAAGTTTTGGTGACATTGTATTAGAATCAATAGTTTCTATACTTTCTGCTATCATATATACACAGAATTTAAGACCTGGCTCATCATCAGCACCTTTTCTACCTACTAATACTCTTGTATCATTCCAAGCCATATTAGGATCGATATATACTGTCATATCCATAAAAGTGCCTATTGGTGATAAGCCACTAGTTGTTTGGTCAATAGTATTTGGCAATGGTGCCATTTGAAATCCAGCTGAATCTTTTAATATACTACCAATTTGTAAGTTAGTAACTATGAAATTAGCAGGCCCTCTACGACCTCTCTGATATATAATACCAGCAGCTGCTAATATCCTAGATTGCAACCTTCTTTGTAAGGTAGTTTGATTTTCAAAATTACCATAATTTGTATAACAAGGAATATTCATAGATATAACATTATCAGTCATACCTAATGCTTTAAATGTTCTATTACCAGTATTATAGTTGGGATCTAATGATAAGTTAAGATTTTGCCCTTCAGATTCACAAAATTCACTGTGATTGCTCCAACCTAAAGCAAATGCTCTATATAAGATATGTTTGTTAATACTTTGTGATAATTCATTAACACAAGCATTTTTTACCATTGATACAACATCATAGTTCCATTGACGACCTAAATCTTGTATCTGTTCAATAGTAACACCAGCATTCACTTGTACGGTAGCAGCATTAACAATTTTACTAAATGTTTGCAATCCTAATGTGCGTGGATATGTTTGCTCACCAACACCTCTATCCATAGGATTATAAGGTACTAATGGATTAACATAATTACCACTCCAATCATAATCATCATTAGGGCCTGCTCCTGAAAATCCTTGTATATGATTTTCATATGCACTAACTAATGATACATCAACACCTTTAGTATATTCTGATTCGCCAGGAGTTGTGCTATCACTCCAACTAATTGTAAATGTATTACTATTATCATTTTTAAATACATCAGCAATAGTAATACCTTGTGTTGTTTTAGATGTTATTTGTACAGGGCTATTAGTATTTCCTTTTGTGGTGACCACTTCATTATGTTTTAATACCCTAAATATAGGATATGCATTTATACGAGATTTTCCAACATATATTAAATGTAATATATTAGTACCATCAGTTGCTTCATAGTCTTTGCCGACAACATAATCACCTTTTAAATTTGCTTTTATTAATATTGGATTTTCTGCGTAAGGGTCTGTAGGATTTGAAGGTATTTTACCCCCACTATATACATAGTCCATATACACAATAGACATCGTAGGGTTTGACATTGGTATTGTTGATACTATATCAAATCCGTGTGTTTGTGCTGCTGTTTGTATTGCGATAGGCAAGGTAGAAGGAAATTTATCACCTGATCCAGCCTTTGTCCTATCATAAAAATTGGCCATCCCGCCATTACCAGTCATTGCAGGTACTGCGTTACCCATGCCAGGCACATTTTGTAAACCTATCATTGGGTATGCTATACTAAGTGGATTATATGATTCATATAACATATGATTATGTGCATACACACTTAACCATTTTAGTTTGTTTTTATCTGTTATACCTGTTTTTTCTTGTAATCCGGGAGCCCATTCTTCATAAATTTTTTGTTCGTTTAAAATTCCCATATTTTTAAAATTATTTTTTTAAATAATCTAGTCCTGATAAAGCATTATCTACCATATTTTTGTATTCAATATCAAAAGATTTAACATCATCATTATTGATATTATTTTTTACTGATTCATTAATATGTTGATTTTTGCTATAATTATTATTTAGCAGGTCATATCTAGACACCCAGAAATCTCTAATTTGGTCATCTGTATTTAATACATAAAAATGACTTTGCTTTCTAATTAATTCTTTAATATCAGGACTAGCATTTTCCCATAGTTTTTTAACAGACGCTGGCATTCTTTTGATATATTTATCTTCATCAATAGTTTTTTCATTCAAGTCAAATGAAGATATACCTTCATTTACTTTTTGGCTATAATTATCATCAAATGCCATATCCACTTTTTCTTTTTTAGTGTCTGCAGTACGCATATATTCTATCTTATTTGTTTCATCTAATAAATTTGGAATATAACTATTATTAATTATACTCTTATCTATTTTTTCTTTTTGAATAGCATTTATTAGATTATCTATATTTTCATTTAATTTATCTATATCATTATATTTATTATAAATATCTTCTTTTATTGTTTGTTCAGAATATTTTGATTTCCTACGATATTTATTACGACCATCTTCTATATTAAATCTATTATTCTCATTAACAAGTTCATCATCTATATAATTACCAAGTTTATTAAGTTTTTCTACTAACTCATTGTCTATAAAGTCTTGTGTTCTATTAACTTCATTAACAAGTTTATCATCTATATAATTACCAAGTTTATTAAGTTTTTCTACTAACTCATTGTCTATAAAGTCTTGTGTTCTATTAACTTCATTAACAAGTTTATCATCTATAAAACTACCAAGCTTATTAAGTTTTTCTACTAACTCATTGTCTATAAAGTTTTGTGTTCTATTAACTTCATTAACAAGTTCATCATCTATATAATCACCAAGTATATTAAGTTCTTCTACTAACTCATTGTCTATAAAGTCTTGTGTTCTATTAACTTCATTAACAAGTTCATCATCTATAAAACTACCAAGCTTATTAAGTTTTTCTACTAACTCATTGTCTATAAAGTCTTGTGTTCTATTAACTTCATTAACAAGTTCATCATCTATAAAACTACCAAGCTTATTAAGTTTTTCTACTAACTCATTATTAATAAAATCTCTTGTATTATCAATAGTTTTTTCCAATCTATTAATATTTTCGGCAATATAATTTAGATACTCAATAATATTATCATCATTACTTGCCTTACTTGTGTTATAAGTTCTATTAAATTTGTTATTTATATTATTAATAGATTCTTGCAAATCACTTAATTTGCTAGTTAAATATTCTGAATATTTAACCATATCGTCAATTGTAACATAATTATTCATATTGTTATTATTATTTTTAAAAATATTTTCATCATATATATCAGACACATCAAAGATATTAATGCTTTCATCTATTATATTTAATTCACTATTAAGATTAGGCAAGTCAGGATATCTTATATAATCATTAATATCAAAATCTAGTGATTCATTGACTCGTTGTAATTCAGCATCATTGCCAAATCCACCATCAGCCACTAAATCATATGTGAATATGCGTTCTAACTTTACTTTTTTATTTTCTTGAACAGTACCTGCCGCTCTAGAAGATATAGATAAAGGAAATCCAGCATCTACTAATTTTCTTGCATTTATGCCATTTGGTATGGTATCTAATAATCTTATCTTACCTCGTATAGTATTAGTATTTTCATCATACCAAATTTTTTCAATAATATGTGATGCATTTTTTAATTTAGTATCAAAGGTTTCTGGATGATCTAATTCACCAACTAATTTATTACGAGATATCATTTCTTGTAAATATGGCAAATGTTTTAGATATTCTTCTTTTGTATATATTCTATTATTAGCATTTGTTTTATCTAACACAGCAAATATACCTGTCAATATATAATTATCCTTATCTACTACATCTAATTTATAATTAGATTTTTCTGTAATAAGAACTACTTTTTTTGAACTCATATTTTTTATTTTTTTCTATATATATAAATTTTTTTATAAATGAATCATATTTAATCAAATAAAATATTTTCTGATATACCAAGACCCATTATCTTACCAAAATCATTTGTATTTGTAAATTCTATACTATCAATAACATAATTATATATGCCACCAGCAACAAATGACTTGCCTGGTAATTCAATATTATTACCATTTACCGTTTTTATTATTACATCACCTTCAATATCATCTAATATATGCAATGCAATAATTTTAAAATAATAATTTTTATAAGATTTTTTATTTTCTAATATACAGAAAATATCATAAAAATAATTTAACATTTTTTATAATTTATTTTTAAAGAAATTCTTTATAAAATTGTAATATATTTTCTCTGTCAATTTAAATAACTTAGTTAATGCAGTATTATGTCCTAATACATTACATATATTCTCATCGATACTCATCAATTCATTTATAAATATTATTATACTTGATATATTAATTAATAAAAATGTATCTTTGATAATAAAATAATCAATACAATATAATAATAACATTATTATAAAATAATATCCTATTTTTATTAAACTATCAAAAAATCTATTTGACGATATCTTTTCATTACGTTTTTTTGCGGCAATTATGCCTGTTATTATATCAACAATGATAGCTGATAATATTATAATAAAATACCATTTAACATCAAAAAAAAATATATTTATTATCGTTAATGGTATTATAAGTATTGCATTAGTAGACGTTACATCTAATAACTTATTATGCAATAAATCAACTTTTGTAATAAATGATGATATAAAATCAGAATTAAATATCATAATTTTTTATTTATTTTTTTTTACTTTATAAGGTATCCCTTTATGTTTGGTGGCCGCAAAATCTTCAATCTGTTTATCAGTCATATCCGAATCTACTATTTTTAAAACCTCATCTTCTACTTCGTCCCTACTCAATTCCCCACGACGAACCGCCAAAGCAATACCAAACAGTCGCTGTTGCGAAATTGATTTGGATTTTTCATTTAATGTTTCAAATAATGTTTTCATGTACTATATATAAATATTTTTTAAAATGAAATTACCAATCTTCTGGTAATTCGCTTTCCAGTCCTAATTCTTTTGCTCTTTTTTTAATAAATCGTTTGGCTCTTTCAGGATCCTTAGCAAGACCCCATAGTTTAATAGCATTTTTTAAATCTTCTTTATTTTCTATTGGAAATGACCCATCGGGCAATGCTTTACCTTTATCTGCTAGTTCTTCTCGTTCTTTTTGAGTAAATTCCCGCTCATTTAAAAAATCAAAATATGTTTTCATAGTTTTTTTTATTATATATAAATTTTTTTATAAATCATCAAAATAACCTGAATACATAGTTATATAAGCAATAAAATTTGAATTTTCAATATTACTTAACGTTTTACCCACCTCAATAATATGCTCCTTTGCTACTGGATCACCTGTTTTAATATTAAATTTATTATTTTTATTAGTAATAAAATATTCATACTTACATATAGTATACATCCATTTTTTAAAATGATCACTAAAATACATATCAATTAAAACATAATCATTTGTAGATTTTTCTTTATTTAAAAATGTAATTGAAATTTTTGATAAAATATCAATATATAATTTATCATGAAGATATCTATCAATATTTTGTTTTACAATATTATCATTATAATTTACATTTAATAAATATTTTTTATCTAATGTGAATACATTAGATAAAAAACTATTAATATATTCTGACAATGCTCTCTCAATTTTATCTTTAAAATTCTTAAACTTATTATTAGTAGCATTTATATAACATTTACTAATATTTTCATCTGATTTATAATTACTATTTGATCTTATAAATACACCTTCATCTGATAATTTATCTATTATATTTGATTCATAATTATTATCTAATGTTATATCAAATTTTGGATCAATTTTATTTATATAGTCACATAAATTATTTTTTAAGTATTCATTAATTTTATGATAATCAATTGTTAAATAGAATTTTATATCATCATATGCATCATCATATTTATTGTTATTTAATGTTTCAAATAATGTTTTCATAATATTATAATTTTTTTTATATATATAAATTTTTAATTAATTTTTATCAATATTGGATCAGAAAAAAATGTGTAATCTTTTGGCGTGTAGTAGCACATTAGCATAAATTGATAATCTTCCCTTTCATTTTCATCAAATTTTATTTTAACAAAATTTGTATTAATATCATAATCATATGTCCAGTTAGTATCACTAATTTTTTTATATCCAACTGCATATTTAAATATACCATCTATATTGTCCCAAAATACTTTTATTATATCATTATAAATAGTATATTTTATATTAGAAACATTAAAAGTTCTTTTATCTGATGTTACTATTGTTTTATTAAATTTTAAAAAACATCCATCTTCAATATTAGTACGATCTAATAATAATATACAATCATATTTTATTATATTATTTATATATTCAATATTATTAACATTAATAATTTTAAAATTATTAATGATATTTAAATTATCATTTAATATAATTCCTTCGCATCCATTATTTATTAAGTTAATATTAACTAATATGTTAAAATCAGTAGTATCAATAAAAAATATTACTCTAAAAACATTGTTTTTTAATAATTGATATTCAATTATTTCACCATTAATATCCAAACTATTGTGTACGATATCAGTTACTGGCGTATTTAAATTCATAGTTGTCATATTATTTTATTTAATTTCAACAAATCCATTTTTACAAATATTTTTTTTATTTCCATTATTATCTATTATTTCTAAATATATATTATATATACCTTCATTAGCAAATGTCCATATTAAATTTTTAGCATTACATTCTATTAATATTTCATTTGTATCATAATTTATTATCTTCCATAAATATTTTTTTATATTATAAATTTTTAAATCAGTCGGTAATAAAAATATTATTGTAGTATATTTATTAACAGTAACTTTTTTATTTGATATATATAAATTATTATAATTAAATGATCCATTTATTGCTGATGTATATAGCATTTTATAACTATTTGGGTCATCATTAATAGATTTATATTTATCAGGTAGCCATATATAATTAATTATATTACCATAATCATCATATTTATATCGTACAGAAGGATACCATCCATAATCTAAACTAGGTGATTGACCATATTCATAATATTTTCTTGATATTATATTATTATAGTTATGATAGTTATGATATCCATAAAGATGAGGATCATTCCAGTTTGCCCATGCACCAATAGGATAGCTATGACTAATTAAAGGGTCTATATATTCACCTATGCATCCATTATCAAATTTTATATATCCTAATGTTTCAGTAGTTTTATATTTTGATATTGCATATATACAATATTCTGTTGGCGTGGTATTTATATTTTTATATAATATATATTCAAACTTTGATAATATATTACCATCATAATTATTAAGTTCATTTACTGCAAATTGCCAATAATCATCTTCTGTAACATTTATATTATCAACAAAGGGCAAATCATGGAACATAAATATATCATTATCATTTATATTTATTGTGCCCCCATTAGCAATGTCTAATATTTTAAAATATGGCAACGCACCATCTGAATATTCAAAGTCATCCCACCATAAATGATCTAATTCTTGCCAGCTTATATTATCTAATGATTGCCAATTTATATTATTTAATCCTATCCATTTTTTTGCATAATCAACATCAAAATCAGATTTCCTTAATTTAAAAGATGATGATAATAAGTAAAGCTCATTATTTTTATCATTTATAGTTAATATTGTATTATCATTATCATAAGCAATATTAGTTACTTCTAATGTATATTCATTTTCTTTTATATTATAATCAAAATACCAATCACCATTTAGTTGATAAATATTATTATTATTTATAACAAAATCATTTGGATAATTATAATCATTGAAATTTAATAATATTTTATTACTATTACCATTTTCATAATGTACTGTTTTTACAATAAATTCATAATATTTATATTCAATAGTAGCATTATTATTTAAATTAATATCACCATCAAGTTCAACAACTTTTATTTGATTACCATTAATATTTTCTACTTGTAAATGTTGAGTATATAATTCATTATTATATATAGATGTCATTGTAATAAAAGTAAAGCCAGGAATAATTTCGTTTGGTTCTAAACTATAATTTAATTGAATAATATTATCATTTATGAATGTTATATTATTAGTATTTCTTATTTTATATATTTTGCCATATTCATTAGGTCGTTTCTCTATAATACTATCTAATTGAATACCACAAACAATTTGCGGATAGTTATTATAATTTATATCTATAATATCATTTATTTTAATATTTTTATATAATGGTTTATTTTTATCTGGCTCACATATTACAAATTTAGTATTATTATCAATATGTCCATTTATAATTATCTGATTTCCTATCTCTCTTAAACATTTCCAATTTGTATTTATGCCATTTGGTATATATTCTAATTCAATTTTTGTAATATTATTTTCACTATAATCAGCATTAACAACTCCTACTTTATGTACTATATTATCATAAACAAAATATATATAATCATTGATGTCATTTGTTTTATTGCGTAATGGGGGCTGTATATATTGACCATAGCATTTTATTATATTATTACTTTTATCTATATAAAATAATTTGCCCACATATCTATTTGCTTCATTAACTTTTATGATATCATAACTATCATTTTTTACTATTTTATCATTAAAATCATATAAATATTTTTGTACTGACAAATCATTCCATGATACATTAATATTATTCCATTTCGTATCATTCATTATTTCAGGATTTGCCCAGTTACCACCAAACTCATACCAGCTTATATTATTAGTTTCTTTCCAATTATTTATTGGTTTATGATACTTATACATCATAGTAAAAAATAATTCTGGTATATTAACATCAATTTTTTTTCTTGCTTTTACATAAGCATTTGTCATATCATATAAAGTAAGTTCTATATCATAACTTCCTATATATGGTAGTACTATATTTATATTTCTACCGTCATTTATGTTATATCTTTTATTATAATAAAATTTATTTGGATTTTCATGTTTTATTGTCCATTCTAATTCATAATAATCTAAATGACTTATAGATATCCAAGTATTCAATAAATTATACCATGCATCATTCAATTCACACCATTTTATTAAATTATCGTCAAAAACAAGATTTACTTTACAACCAATAAGACAATCATCTTTATGTAATTCATTATTAGTATCTATATAATTAATATTATTAAATAAACTGTTACTATAATCTTCTATATCTTCAATATATCCTGATGTTATAATATCAAATGAAGGTGTAAATTCTTTATTAACATAAAAAGTATTGGTATTATCCGACCATGTGTTTAAAACATATCTGTCAAAATAAATACCATCACCTGTTATATCTATAATATGAGCATTTAAAGGTAAAAATTTATTTTCTAAATATTTCTTTAATGAAAATAATTTCATTAAAACTTCATCTTCACTATATAAAAAGTCATCAATAACAACAGGTAGATTATTTTCATAGTTATCAGTTACTTTATTTATATTATAATGTAAACTAAAAAGATTTGTTTTTTTCCAATTATTACTTTTTATAAGGTCATTAATTTGTGTATAATCATCAACATCTAATTGTTTATAATGATTGTACTTAAATTTATTTTGTGATGATATATTTTGTTTATTAATAAAACTAATAATATCATTAACATTAGTTAAATTTCTATATGTACTATTAACATTATTAGAACTGGAAACATTCAGCCAATATTCTTTTATTGTTAAATCACTATAGTCAAAAAATTTTAAAATATTTTTTAATGCTTTATATGATCCTATATAAGGAAATATATTATGATATTCTAATAATAATTCTTTGCGTTTTTCATTAAGTAATTTGTAATTTGGTAATACTTCATTAACATCAGCATCTTTAAATATTTTTGCTTCTGTTTCAGTTATCTTTAATCCAAAATTTTCTAATAATTTATCTAATCGTTCATCCTCACCAATAACTTCACCGTGTATTAATATTTTTGCAATAATAAATTCTCTATTATTATATATTTCATTTATATAAAGATAAGATTCATATACACCTTCATCATCGGATTGTAACCCTATATTAATTTGACATGTACTATTATAATTTATATTAGTAACTCTATATAATTGATTATCAATAGTATCATTAGTACCATCTTCTAATTCAATATTATAATCATATTTTTTTATTACAGATGGATAATTACCATTTTTATCGACAGTAAATAAAAATATATCATCATCACCATCTAATTTTATATTTAACTTGTCATTATATATACCATTATGATTTAAACTATATCTTGGATATATATATTTAAGTTCATTTAAATTATTTTTTATAGCTTCTGATATAAATATATTTTCAACTTCTGTTAGCCCAACTGATATTTCATCATCAAAAAATAAATTACCTTCATAATAAAAAGAAGGAAATGTAAATCCTGATTTATGGTATGGTAATATAACATTATTTATTGAACCATCATTATTTTTTATTATAAAATTAGTTCCTTCTATTACAAAATTATTATTTGTGTTATTGTCTTTTATTATTATTTTTACATTATCACTATAACCAAGACCACCTTTTATGACACCAATTTTTTCTATTTCATTATTAATATTTGTAAGTACTTCTAATTTAGCATCTTCTGTATTTGTATTATCAATAATTTCTATTGATATATTATATATCTTTTTTAAATTAAGGTTATGACCCTTTTTATTGAAAAATTCAAAATTATTGTATAATATCATGAAATAAAAAAATTATTAAAATATAAAATAATATATTTTTTATAAATTATCAAAGTACATAGAATAAACCATTACAATATAATCAATATTGCATATTAATTTTCCATATTCAATTAAATCCTCTTTTGACGCTATATCATCATATTTTATTCCAAATGAATTATCATTTTTTTCACCATATTTATAATTTTCCCCCCTAAAAACATATGAATAAAATTGAGCACCAATAAATTTATTACCATTACAATGGCATAATACATACTTGCCTGTTTTTCTATCCTTATTTATGAAATATAAATAAAAATGAGAATCACATATATGATTTTCAATATAATCATCAACTACTTTATTAAATATTTTTTCTGGAACACTTTTAAACTTTGATTTATCTATAATATTTATTATATCATCTTTATGATCATATAAAAATTTATGCACTGATTCACCAAACATATTTACTAATTTAGTGGGATCCTTTTCTAATACAATATTACGATTACTATATAAATTACCTTTATATAAATCAATGTCAATATTTTCTTTTTCTAGTGCATCAAATCTTTTTGACCAATATGATGAATCACTAAATAATTTTAATCCAGGATAATAACGTTTTACATAATTAGGATATTCAATTAATATATTTTCTATTTTTTCATGATTAATATGTATATCTCTCCAATCTAAATTTAACGATGATTCGTTTAATGCTTCAAATAATGTTTTCATAATATTATTGTTTTTTATATATATATAAATTTTTAATTTATTTTATTAGAATCTTTATCAATAGTATAATTAAATGTTTTTTTTATATTCTTAACTTGCTCAATTAAAAAAAATATCATCTTTTCAAACTCATTTAATATATCTACTCGTTTTTTATCACCAAAAAACGCTGATGACAATGTTCTTTTAAATATTTGACCTTCATAATTAAATCCTAAATTCTTATAATCATCCAGTACACTACGTGATATTTTAAAATATGACTTTTTCATATTATTTTCTTATTTTCTTATTGACTTTACTAAAATTTATATTTACACTACCTAACTTATTACTATCTACTACATCATTAATATATATATCATCACGAGTGTACCACCCCCCTCTTATCAATACCAAATCACCCTTTTCACATACTATATCTCCAAATTCATCTATGCCAACATCATCAGCATCTGGATTGATTTTTTTGTTTTTCTCATTCTCTTCTGATATAAACCATAAATTTACACTATCAACACCATCAATATCTTCTATAATAGCAATCAAATCAGACTTTGGTATTTTATCAACTCTTTTATTATTCAAAAAATAATTTGATAATGCACTTTCTATTTCATTTCTTATCACATCTCTATTATATCCTTCAAATATTTCTAGATTTATATTTATTGCATATCTTTTAAAAATAGGATCTACTATTTTAACAACCGTTGTTATCATTTTTTGCCCACTTTCATCTATCATCTTTAATATCATATTCTTTTCATCTTCCTTTAATAAAAACTCGCTCTGTGGCACACTAAAATAATTTTCATTGCTTTTTATTCGTTTTTGTATGTCAGGAATTAAAAATAAATATATAACATTGTCATCAGTTATGTCTTCATCATTCTTATTAGTATAAGCATCAATAAAAGAAAAATAATTGAACTTTTCTAAAAAATATATATAATTATCAGGATTTGCTAACACAAAGTTACGAGATGTCATCGGTGATATTAACTTTGTCAAATATAATGGTTCACTATTTGTACCAAATGATATATCAGTAACTAAACTAATATTAAATATTTTTGATAAATCAACATCATTGCCCATCATATCATATCCAGTATCTTCTATTGTAAATTTAACATCACTACCATACCTTATATTACCATCAACACCAGCAGTTGTTAAATATTCAATTCTTATATTAGCACCAAGTGGTGGTATCATCCCATTATATCCATTACCAAAATATATATCAATGCCACCAGATATTCCTGTTTTTATTATACATCCTTTTGCCTGATATGACATATCTAATAATGAATCATAATTTTTCCATAACTCAGAATTCACATATACTCGTACATTATAATTATCAATATATCTACCGCGCTTAGGAAATATAGAATATGATTGTAATTTATTTCCTGTGCCAGTAACATTTTGTACTTCATATTCACCTTGTACTATATTAACTTCTATACTATTATTTGGTGATAATAAAAATCTAATATCATCAGTAGTTAATTGTATTAAATATGGTAAATTATTATCTAAACATTTTATTTTAGTATAATTAGGTATAATTACTGTATTTCCATTAATGTTAATATTCTCATTATTATATGTTAATAATATATTACCACTAGCAGCAATTGCCCTTGTAGGATTATGTCCAGTAAGTCTTGATAGTCCATATATAGAATTAGCCCTAGTTGCTGTATTTATATTAAGTTCTGTTATAGAATCTTCTATATAATATAATATAAGTCTACCTAAATCTAATATAACAGATAATAATTGACCAAATGGTGAAGCATTAGTAAAAACTTGATTTACTTGATCATATTGTTTCTGTAAAAAATTTTTTGCTGAATTATATAACTCAGTATAAGTTATTTTTGCTTTATCAAAAATTTTTAATTGTGCCATTTAAAATAAAAAATATATTTTATAAATAATCAAAATAACCAGAATATAATGGAGTTTTATTAAAATTAATAAATTCTTTGCTAATACTTTCTTTTGTGTATTCAATAACATATTCTTTTGCAACTGGATCTCCATTTTTTATGTTAAATTTATTATTTTCATTTTTAACATCATAAACAACTCTATATATTCTCATAGAATAATCATTATTTTTATCAATATCATAATTCAATCTACTTATTATATATTCACCTGTCTTCTTATCTTTATTTAAAAAATCAACATATATATGTGATAAAAAATTAATATATTCATTTTCACTATAAATATAATCTTTGACTCTTTGATGTGCTTCTTTATTATAATTTTCTTTATATTTTGATTTAATCATACGAAATGATTCTTCTATTATTTCATTAATGCATATTGTTTCTGCATCATGAATAACATTAACAAATTTTTTAAATTCACTACTATTATTATCAATATATATATCACTTTTTATTTCATCTAAATACGCTAAATCAATACCTTCTTTATATAATACTTTCAATATAGGTGATGAATAATTATTACCAAAAAACATTTTGAGTTTTGGATTTACTTTATTCATATCTAATGCTATATTAGATAAAAGTTCGTTTCTCAAATATTTATTAACTCTATCACGAATAAATATTAAATATTGTGTATCATCTTTAGGAGGAATCACAATATTTCTATCATTCTTATTTAATGCTTCAAATAATGTTTTCATAATATTATTGTTTTTTTATATATATAAATTTTTTAATAGATCAAATTACGCAATGCCTTTTGTCCATCAATTGAAATATCTACTATACAAACATCATTATACTTATCTTTGACAAAACTAACATCAACATCAATTGGTACTACTAATGCTTCTGGTATATAATAATATATCTGATCCTTAATTTTTCTTTTTATAGTCTCATTTGATGCATTTAAAGAAAAAACATATTCTTCCAAATTAACACCAAAATTAGCATCTCCTAATACTTCACCAGTCCTAGTTTCTAATATCATTCTTATCTTTGCTAATATACTTTCATATATATCAGAATGTTCTAATATATTATCCTGATATGTACTATCATTAGGATTTTTTATATAAATTTCATTAATCGGCATAAAATTTTTTATTTATTTTTAAAGGCATCGTCAAAGAATATTGGCGGTGAAAATATGCCCACCCTATATACTTGCTGTGTGTCATCAAGAGCATTTTGCATAGTGTAAAAAATCTCATCACCATTTGGTGATGGTAATATAGCATACTTATTTTGTTGATTATATGACGCCATATAATCATCATAATCAACTAAAATAAATTTTTTATTGTTCATAATATTTTTTTACTATATATATAATTTTTTTTAAAATTTTGTTTCTGCGGGTAAACGAGTAACATTAACATCTATTGTTTGTGTTCTCAATATATTTTGTAAAGATACTATTTGCATACTCATTTCTGATATAGCTTTTAATAATATATTAATTCTATTATCTTTTTCTGTTTTAGTAGTAGCT
>Ga0209204_1001246_pt1 | contig 24553 bp, 33 predicted proteins | sample AD_JPNMR2_MetaG_FD_184425 | JGI IMG/M metagenome (GOLD analysis project Ga0209204, IMG submission 184425) | Active sludge microbial communities of municipal wastewater-treating anaerobic digesters from Japan - AD_JPNMR2_MetaG (SPAdes) (version 2) | ecosystem: Engineered > Bioreactor > Anaerobic...
GCTGCATACAGATAGAGGAGGTGAAATAAATGTTCTTTAAAAAAAAGACAACCCCGAAAACTGTAGAGTTTATTGAGTGTGTTATTCTTAAAAAGACAGAGAAAAATTTATCATATTTTTTTTCATTAGAAAATTTTAGAGAGAAAACGTATGCAAACCAATACTTATGGAATTACATACAAAGAGATGTTGTTGTTTCAATTCTTTCTGATTTTTCGGTATATATTTATACACCGGATGATAATAATACTGTACTAAAAGAAAATTATGGAAATTTATATCACATCAAAGAGAGTAAAGATGGAAGGGTTTTTTTATATTGCCGTAGATTAGATTATCGAATTGTAACTGAACTAATAGAAGCATACGATAATATGTGGCAATATAATTATTTCGTTAATTTTACAGCGTATTCTGAAAAAGTTGCCCAAATTGATTTTGAACAATTAATGAATTATGAGCAATTAAAAGGATTCGCAATAAATATTAAGCCGCTTGGAGATAACGCAGGGCTTGAAATAACCATTGACCCTGAACAAATCTCAGAGTCTGAACTTATAGAACGGATACGAAGTGTTGTCGAAAAATATAGAATTGAGTTAAAAGTTATATAAAGAAGTAAAGAAGGTGTGGATCTATGTCAGAATATTTGCCGATAGGTTCCGTGGTGCGTTTGTTTGGCGGTACTAAAAAACTTATGATTTATGGAAGGAAACAAATACAGTCAGGAGCGAACAAAAAGTGGGATTATGTTGGTTGTCTATATCCTGAAGGTAATCTAAGTGAAAAGTATAATGTCTTTTTTAACCATAATGAAATTGAGGAAATGTACTTTAAGGGATATGAGGATGATGAAGAAATCTACACAAGGGAATTATTAAAAAATCTATAAAATTATTGGGCTAAGCACTTGATTCTATGAAATCAGGTGCTTTTCAGTTAGTAAAAAACTGTACTTTTTACCGCCTTTATATCCCTTGCCCACTGAACCCTTGTGAGTGTAGTAAAAATCAAAAAATTACACACTCAAGGGTGATTTTCAAAAATCAATTAATTGGGCAGCAGTTGACTAATCTCAACCCACATTGAAAAAGTAAACATTTGAATAAGTAATGGATATGTTCTCGTCTACCGATAGCGCAAAAAGTGCTCTGGATATGTTCCCTTCTACCGACAGGTCTACTGACATCAATGCTATCCTCTCGAGCCATGTGGAGACGGTAGTGTTGATAACAAGGGTAAAAGGTTGATTAAGCTGAAAACCCTGATATATCAAGGTTTTTAGCACATATGGGCACGATACCCATCGAGCAAAAAACATGATTTTTTCGGTTCGAGGAAACAAGTCAGTTAAGGCGGTTTTTGATAGTCAAGTGGTCAGGTTGGATGATTAAGGAGGTAGGAGACAAATGAAGATGTTTACAGCACCGAAACTAAAAGTAGGCGACACGATAGGGATATTCTGTGCGAGTCATATTTACACTGACAAATGGTACGCCCGAGACCTTTGGACACTTGAACGGCTTGGTTTCAAAGTGAAGGTCGGAAAGAACGCGAGGCTTGACACTTACGGATACGCCGCAAGCTCCGAGGAGCGTGCGGCTGATATTAATGCGCTCGTTACGGACGATGAAGTAAAAATGCTATTGTTTGGCGGCGGCGCGGGTGCTGCAGAGGTCTTGCCGTTTATTGATTTTGAAAACATTCGTAAACACCCGAAGCTATTCAGCAGTTACAGTGATGGTACGAGTATTCTCAACACCATTTACGCTCAAACTGGACTTGTAACCTATTATGGGCAAGGGCCGGGGGAGTTTGCTGAACTTAGACAGTACGATTGGGAGCAGTTTAAGTTTCATTTTATGGGAGATGGTATAGGTCAGTTCTTTGGTGATAGCAAGTGGAAAACTCTGCGCGGAGGCAAGTGCTCTGGCACACTAATTGGTGGCTATACGAGTGTCTTTGCGATGTTACAAGGAAGTAAATATTTCCGCTATGACGATAACCGTAAATACCTGCTGTTTTTGGAAGACCATGAGAAACTCCAAAGGCCTGCCGCAGTAGCAACGTGTATGGCATACATTGAGCAAAGTGCGTTTATGGATAAGGTTGTCGGGCTAATCTTCGGTCATTACGCCACAGAGGTGCCGGAAGTTCTATTCGGCGTTCTCACTCGCTTCGCGGAGCGACACAACATTCCTGCAGTCTACACAGACGACTTTGGTCATGGTTTCCGTCATGCAATTCTGCCAATTGGCATGAATGCTACGCTTGACGCAAACGCTCATACACTGGTTTTCGAAGGTGTAGCGGAATAAAGAAATAGTAGCCTACGCTGACTTTTTGTGAACATATGGGAGATGTATAGAGTGTGGAGCTAGAGAGAAAGATGGGTTTTCATGTTATGAGCAATTTGGGTTTCCTCTTGTGTGGGAACATAATGATCCAAAGCTATATGAACAACATTTTTGGCTTGTTTCATGTTATATGATACAACACCCTTCGAATTATACAGAAGAAGGATATAAGCTCTTAGTTAATCTTTTCATTGATGCATATGATAATAATTGGGACACACCATATATTCTCAAGAAAAATCGAGAAATTGTAAACTCAGTGAGCAAAATTACAAATCCTGTTGCAAGCAATGAAAGAAAGCGAGAACTTAAACACTGGTCTATGACAATTGAAGATATTTATTTAGGCGGGGAGCAAAATGCAATCGCTAATATTATTAAATGGAAAGAGCAAATAAGAAGTGAATTAAGGTGTTGAAGATATAGGAAGTAGGCATCCTCATGAAAAATGAAATCCCTGATAAAAACCTATTTATGATGTGCAGAACACTAAACCCTGAAGCTATTTGAAAGATAGCTTCTAACTTTACAACCGATCAATATATTTGCAAGTATACAACCTTGAAAAATAAATACTCATCGTTGACCGTTCTACCAAACGAGCATATTTAGTCGACTGCATCTACCGAACAGGCAAAAACTGTGGACTGTATCTACCGAACCGACAGGTTGAAAATGTGCTATTGTTGTAATTAAAAGCATACGGTCGAGCCACGTGGAGTGTGTGGTGTTGATGTCAAGGGTGGAAGAAAAATAACCGCGAAAGCCTAGTAATACTGCGATTTTCGGGATTTGACTTCGAAAGGCCATCGGGGGCACGAGGTTCTCTGTAGTAACTTATCCAAGAGCAGACCCGATCGAAAAGTGTGTAGGTTGAGTTCCCGAGATAGATGTCAGAGCATTTCTACGAAGCATATACCTAAAACATTGTCGTAAAACGCGAACTCTATGAAACATAGGGTGCATTCTGCGATGTCGCGATTTAGAATATCATCGTAGATATCAAAGGAGGTGCTTATATGAATGCAGAAAAAACGGGAGAATTCATCCGTAATCTGCGAAAAGAAAAAAACATCACTCAGCAAGAACTTGCTGAACTGCTCAATGTTTCAGATAAAGCAGTATCTCGCTGGGAGACCGGTAGGGGATTTCCGGATATTGGCAACTTAGAGGATATTGCCAAAACGCTTGGAGTGAGCGTTGCTGAACTGTTAAAGGGTGAACGCTTCGATACGCAGATCACAGGAGACGATGTTGCCGAGGTTTCATCCGCCAGTTTTTCTATGGCACGAAGTTTTGTTGCAAAGAAAAAGTGGATGAATTTAGCAATAGGATTTCTGAGCGGAATGATTATTATACTGCTTGTGTTTATTCATCTTGCAAGTCCTAATCCAATAAAGAATTCAGAGAATGCACTTTCAGTAGAAACACTTTCCAATAAGGAGATTGTGGCTGTTCTCAAAGATAACGTTGCCGGCTATCAAGTGAACGATATAATAGATCCGGATACAAAGCAGAAATGCATATCTATCACTTGTTATGAAACGATATGGAATCGCCTGTTTGGAGATAATAACAGAACCATCGTATCCCTTGGTGATAAAGAGGAAGTGAATTATGTATATTATTATCCGGCAGATGAAGCAGATCAAATGATCTGGAAGAATGATGGTTTAAGTGAACCGAGCGGCGCAGTTATTACGCTGCCAAGACTTATATATAACTATTGGATTATAATTGGAATTGCGTTAAGCCTTGTGGGTATAGCGACATGCACATTGTTCCGGAAAAAATATTTCTTTGAGATGATCGCCAAAATAACAATGGTACCAGTCGCTTTTACAATCAGCGCTATAGCTATTTTAGTCGGCAGATTCGGAACAGTTTACAGCGCTCCATATTACCTCTCTGGAATTTTGCTTCTTACCATTATGCTTTATGTATCATTCTTAATTTTGTTTACTGTACATAAGACAAAGTGTAGAGAAGAATCAAGCAGAGCTCTTTCATGAGACAGACCAAGGCTCCCCATCTCCCGAGATTCCCGGCGGTGAGGAGCTTTCTTATTCTGTAATATCCACAGCCACCCCTGACCTAAATTCCACGATGCAGTATCCGGGATAGATGGTGATACGTGATATGAGATTACTGACCAGCGTCTCGTCAAAGTCGGTGACTTTCGCATTCTGCTCTTTGATGAACTCCTGCAATTCTTTGATCCTGCTTACCGCCTCGTTCACAGTCCGATTGTGGCAGGCGACCTCTGGGGTGCCCGGCTCAAGGCGGCTGATGCAGCGCCAGACGATTGATTTGCATCCGTTATTGTTCCAATGCACGCGTCTGTATAGCTTGCCGCATTCTCCGCCAGATTTGGTGTGGATTCCTTGCTTACGTTGTTTCCGACCCCCGGCTTGGCAGGGATAAATGTTACGTTCATTCATTTTCCTCCTCGACTAGACTGTAAATGTACTCGGCCTGCGTGGCCGGATCTTCAAAGTGTTCCGTGGCAGAGCAGATGCGGAAGGAAATTGGCATCGGTCTCTCAGCCGCTTCCTTTGTGTTAAATTCAGCCCGCACTTCGTTTCGAAGATGAACTCGTTCCGGCGTTTTACCACGATGCGGGAAACCTGCTCTGTAAAAATCTCATCGGAAAAGTCCATCAGGACCTCTGCCTTTCCCGCAAAATGCAGGAGGCCTCTCGAGGATTATGGCAAGTTCTTGCTCTCTGCGCAAGGATTCGTCAGAAGTGAAGTCCTCCAGGTCGTCCACATAAGGCTTTAAGAGCACCCAGTGAGCGCAGATGAGATCGTTCATGCAAGTGCAGAAAGCAAGCTCTATCGCATCGTCCCTGACGAACACATCATGTAGCAACTGTTTTTGTCGGTAAGGTGACCGTTGCAGCACCATGCTGCGTAGTTTTTCCCTGCGGTGCAGTGTGTCCGGCGCTTGAAGGTTGAGTCGCACTCGCCGCAGATGATCTTTCCGGAGAAAGCGTATCGCTTCTGGCATTTTTCGGAGTCTTGCCGGATGTTCCTTTCGAGAGCGTGCTGGCGGAGCATCTTCCCGGCCGTCTCGAAATCCTCTTGGCTTACGATGGCCTCGTGGTGATTTTCTGCAAGGTAGATGTTTTTCTCGCCCTTGTTGTGATGGCAATTGAACTGGACATTGGTGTAGGTCTTCTGGAAGAGGACGTCACCGGTGTATTTGTCATTTGTGAGGATTCTTTTACCCGTGGAAGAGATCCATTTGGCGCCGCGCTTGGTGGGAACATCCTCTTTGTTCAGCATCGTGGCGATGGCGCTGGGCGCTGGAGCCTTGGAGGGCGGCAGAGAAGATTCTCTTTACCACCTCGGGTTGCTCAGTGTCTACCAGCATCTTTTCGCCGTTCCAGTAGTAGCCGTAGGGCGGGTAGCTGATCTTGAATGTCCCTTTCTCGAAAAGTTTCTGATTGACCATTTGCTGTTTTCCGAAGTGGACAGGGACTCGTCAGCTGCCATGCTGGAGAGGATCGAGACCATCGGCTCGCTTTCCATCGCGCCGGTGTTCAAAGTTTCCTTTTCAACAGATATTGGCATGTTCAAGTCCAGGAGCTTACGGATCAACTCAAGGCAGTCTACGGTATTCCGGGGAAGCGGCTGATGGACTCGGTGATCAAAAAGTGGATCTTTCCGGCCTTGCAGTCTGCGATATTTTGCTCAAAACTAAAGTCTCTTTTTCAATCATTCAGAGACATAAAAAAACAGCTCAGTTGGAAGTTGAATACGAAGATGTGCTTTCAAAATTGAGCGTCTATGAAGAATGGTTGGGTAGTAAAATAGCAGTGGTCAATGATGTTCTGAAGCATCAGGGCCTGATTGAAATCCGTGATAGCATTACATCAGACTGGATGACTGCAAAACAAGCCATTGAAGAGAAAGCGGCATCTGAGAAGGAACTGAAAAAGAAGATTCGCTTGTATAATGACCGTAAAAAATAAATAAACCAGAAGCACTATGAGCTGATGCTTGCTGATAAAATCAAGTTTGGACTCGAAGAAATGGATGATAAAGGGTTTGAAAAAATAACTAATTCGTTTGCTGCCAGTGGAAGCAACAAACCGATTTCAACAGTCTTGTGGTACACTAATTTTATCAAGCTAAAAAATCAGTTTAATCCTAATGCAATTAATTTCCCTGTCGTTTTTGACAGTCCCAATAATGCTGACACTGACAAAACCAAGAGAGTTCGGGTGCATGAGTACCTGGCAAAAGCATTGACGATAAAAACCACTTCATCTTATCAGGGATAGGATTTGATACTGATGATTTTGATGGAGTACAGTTTGATAAAGTGATTTATCTCGATAATGCAAAATACGAGCTGCTCAGTGAAGAAGAGGATTATAGAAATAACAGGCAGATACTGATTGAATTATCAAAAATAAGCGACTGATTTGAAGGCAGGAGTGGTAATAGAGAGGAGGCATACCGTGTCATTTTTCAACCTTTTTAAAAGAGAACCGAAACCAGCGAAACGTGAAGAACCATCTGAGCAGAATAGAGTAACGGCTGGAGACGTAAAACGGTCCGAAGCAAATGTAACGTCGTCTATCAAGGTGACCTCGGAAATCATACCCTCTGCGGCAGAAGAAATTATTCCGGCTGAAAAGAGGATGCAAAACGCTATTGCTAGCAAGCATGGCTTATATCCCCATGAGGTTCTGGTTCTTGATTATGCTGGCTCGTACTATACGGAAGGTAATTCTTTTCAAGGTTTTTGGTGGTACAGGTATGGTGTGAGGGATGTTGATGAATGCCTTCATTCACTGCTTGATCGGGGATTCCTGAAAATCGGAGATTTGCAGAGCGCTATTGAAAAAGAAACCGCAGTAGTCCTTAAAGAGGAATTGAAGAAACACAGGCTTAAAGTAAGCGGCAAGAAAACCGAATTGGTACAGCGTCTGATGGAAGCGGTATCCTACGAAGAACTTAACTCCCGTTTTGCAAGAAGAACATACCAGTTAACTCAACTTGGAAAGCAAGCGCTTGATGAAGAAGGTTATGTGTCATACATACACCGGCATACACTTGAGGATCTGGATATATGGTCGTTAAACAGAATAGTCCATGAGCCGCCTTATATGCCGTATCGAGATAAAATATGGGGTTATCTGAACAAACGTAGCATGGAGCATTTCGCTGCTCGTAATTTTGGCTTATACAGAAACTGCAGGTATGATATGTCAACTTTTTTGATGGAAGAAAAGAAAATAAAAGATGGGCTGGGCATGTTGGCGGAAGTCGTTTTCTACGATTTAAGCGGCCTTGGTAATGGCTATGATCCTCAGTTTTTGGACATATACGCTCAGTATTTTTTCCCTTACGAAGGCTCTACAGCTAAAGTGGCACCCGGTATAACAAGTGCGGTTATACTTTGTCAAAAAGAGCTTAATTTGTCAGATGACGAACTAAGAGCAACAATGCTTGAACGGATAAATCGCTTGAGTGCTCCGTTACATCTTTTTACGTCGGAAGAATGCGTAGATATTGTTTTAATGGAGAGCCGCAAAGATACTGAAGCATTAACAAAAATGTATGCCAAAGCAAAACAGCGGTTCAAGCAGCGTTTTCCGGGCATTAAATGCTAAGGGATCTCAATATGATTCTATCAGACTACTTTAAGGTCACTAGATTTTAATGATTCCTGGTAACGGGAGCAACCGAGGCTATGTGCGTGTCTTTTGATGGAGAGATACAAAAAGTTGGCAGATGAAGGGGGATGGCTTATGAGTGAGTCTATAAATGACATGTCTATGAAGAAACCAAGAGTGCTCAAAACATTTTTCTTTTCTGGTAATCAGACAGAGATTGATGTGTTTTTTAGTATGAATTGTCTGAAAGAACTAAGTGATTATTATGAACAGAGCAGTGATTATAGACTCGCCTTTGCTAGAATTGCTTTTTATATGTACCAGGAGACAGAGGGTGCAGGTCTAGAAGAATCTTTAGAGGAAAATGATTTTGTTAGTGCCTCAGATGAGGAATTAGAGGAGCTATTGATTAGCATACTACAAACCGATGAGGGACTAAACAAAGAATATGAACGAACACAGGCTGTCAACCCCTTTGAGAGTTTCTATAAAGCAAATGATAATTTTGTAAAGAGTGCTGTATCTCCTGTTGTAAAAACACTAAGTAAAATCTCAAAAGCAATCAACGTTTCAAGCTCGTCTGCAATAGGAAATATCATTGAAGAACATAACGCTTTAATGTATTCGATAGACTTTCCCCATATCAGAAAAATGCAGGAGCTTTTGGAGATATATAATAAAGTTAACTTTTCACATATTGCGGAGGCTCTCCGCTATACGGAGCAGCTTCGGGGATTGGATTTGGGCTACTTAATTGCCCTCCCTAAATTTGATTATCCTGAAATACAGTCAGTTTTAGACAAAGTTTCTCAGATAGGCTTTAGTATTGCAGAAATTGTTAAGCCCTTTGAATTGCAGATAGCTCAGTCTCAAACAGATTTTTATAAACAAATGCAGCCCACGTTTTCAGCCATCACTGACTTTATGTCATCGATAGATTTTTCTATGCTGACATATCATCGTCAGTGGAGTAAAAAACATGATTTGCTTGTCAAATTCGGATGGTTCTATCTTAACGAGCTATCAACGGAAGTGATTGATGAGATTTATGATAAGAGAGATTCAATTACCCGGGATGAAGTTGATCGGTTCATAGTTCAGGATTTCAGAGAAAACAGATGTGAGAGATTAAAGAAGATTGTGAAGAAATGGAATGACTCCCCTTATTTCAAACCGAGAAAACTCGTTTTACATCAAGCTTTGGTAAATCATTCACGGCGCTGTTATAATGCATCTACAACGCTATTGAGCATACATACGGAGGGCATTATTACTGATTTCATGAGATTAGGTCTGCAGGTGCCTAAATTCCGTGTGGAGGAAGCCATTAACGATATTACAGGATACTTAAATGTACAGCTGATGAGCAGTCTATCCTTTTCAGATTGGCAGATATATTCGGAAGTCCTCGCATGTATATCGTCTGCGTTTGTTGAGCATTTTGACTGCGCTAATCCGGATGGTGCCTCCAATGAGTCAAGGCACAAAATAGCACATGGACATGTAACAGAGGCCGAGACAGAAGTAAACTCATTGAAACGTTTTCTGTATTTGAATGAAGTACATAGGCTTTTTTCGTATCTAGATAAACGGATACTGGAAAAGAACAGTGCTTCCGGATATTAATACACAGAGATGACTCCACTTGGATGGTGATATATATTGACTGATAGTAACTATCCCGCCATGTCCACGCAAAAGAAAACCGCAACGGTGGGGATGGCAAAACTTTATACGATTTTTGGTCGTGGGCGTTTTCCAATCTTATAGGCAATACGGAGCGAGGCAAGCTGGCGGGATTTATTGTCGCAACGGCAGTCGGCACAGCAGATGGAATAAGCGGCTCCTGAGAAAGTTACGATCTGCTGACACCCGATGGTATTCGTATAGAAGTAAAGACCTCCGCATACCTGCAATCATGGGCACAAGAAGATCTTTCGCAGATTCGCTTCGGCATTCGTTCTACCCATGCATGGGACAGCGAAGAAAATATACATGCCAAATTTGTTCAAAGGCAAGCAGATGTATATGTGTTTTGTGTAGTTAAGCATAAGGAACAGGAAACGCTCAATCCACTTGACGTTGACCAATGGGAGTACTATACACTGTCAACTGAAGTGCTTAGTAGAGGAGCAAACAATCAGAAAACTATTAGCTTACATCGTATTATAAGCCTTGGCGCCAGCAAGAATAATTTCGCCGGTCTGAGCAAAGCAATACACCAGCAATATATACCGTGAGACAAATAGAGATATAAGTTTCGGAGAATTTGATATGCAAGAGCATTTACTTGTAACAATAGGAAAAGAGAGATTTGCCAACCATGCAAGACGAACGATTCATCTCGTCAATGATAAGAACCAGAATGATTTTCTGGATGACATTGAGCATGTTCCACATGCGTATGTTCTTGCCTGCGCGATGGACAGGTAGGTAAAAGTAGAACGAGCATGGTCCATACCATATAAGATCAGAGAAATTATAGGCGGCTTTGAATTGCCAGATTTAGCAGGCACTCAGTTGAGTCCATATAATTGTGTAAATTGAGTTTTCTGAAAAAGAAAGGAGCCAAATTCAAAGCCCTCGGTTAGAATTAAGTTATCGAAACTACACTAACTGGAGGGATTTTGAATTGGCTCAATACAAGATTACCGTAGATTCAGAAGATTTGCACCAACTATTTTTAGGAAACTCTCAGGATTCAGGATTAGCTAAGCTGCTTGAATCGATTCTAGATCAAGTACTCAAAGCGCAGGTGACGGAACAAGTATCAGCAGAGCCTTATGAAAGAACTGAAGAACGCCAAGGGCATCGGAATGGTTCGTATCCCAGGCAATTAACCACTCGAGTAGGTAGCATCACACTTCATGTGCCTAGGATTCGAGATGGTAATTTCTCAACCGAGATGTTTTTGAGATATCAAAGGAGCGAACAAGCACTTCTATTAGCCCTGATGGAGATGGTGGTAAACGGAGTATCTACTAGGAAGGTGAGCCGGATTACAGAGGAATTGTGCGGTACTAAATTCTCTAAGAGCACAGTGTCCGAACTGTGCAAGAATCTAGATCCGATCATAGAGGCTTGGCTCAACAGGCCACTTTCAGATGACCAGTATCCTTTTTTACTGGTAGATGCTATGCACCTAAAAGTTAGAGAAGACGGCAGAGTACGATCCAGAGGTGTGATGATAGCAGTAGGGATCAATGCAGACGGTTACCGTGAAGTATTAGGCATGATGGTAGGTGATACAGAATCAGAATCTAGTTGGAGTGAATTTTTCAGCAGACTCAAAGATAGAGGCTTGCATGGTGTAGACATCATTACGTCTGATGACCATAGAGGCCTGGTAAGAGCAATTAGGCAGTATTTTCAAGGGGTTACATGGCAAAGATGCCAAACCCATTTCATGAAGAACATACTAGATGCCACACCAAACAGCCTAAAGGACGAAGTGCACTCTCATGTGCAGGCTATCTTAGAAGCGCCAGATGAAGAAACAGCCAGGATGCTTCTTGGTAAGACAACGTCGTTTTATGAAGACAAAGTACCTAAGGCCATGAGCATACTTGAAGCTGGCTTCGATGATGCTGCGGCAGTGCTTTTACTTCCTGAGAAATATCGTAAGAGATTGCGTACTACTAACAGCATAGAGAGGCTGAACGAAGAAATTAGAAGACGGGAACGGGTCATACGTATTTTCCCAAACAGAGAATCTGTTATCCGCCTGCTAGGTGCCCTGCTCATGGAACAGGACGAGAAATGGACCACAGGCAAGAAATATTTTGACATGGAAGAATATTTTACCTGGCGTGAAAGTGAGATCCTTTCACAAACACATAAGGTAACGAGGATCTTTTAGCAATGTATCTAGCCGAGGGTAATTTTACACACAAATATGGACTTGATCCAGCACTCTCGTTGGATGAATATAAAACAATATTCAGCGAATATACTCTGCATCGTTATAATGAAATAATGGCAGATGTCTTCTATTCTGCTGTTCAAGACGTTGCGAATAAGTATGATGGTGACGCCTATCGTATCTGGTGTAATAATCTAGGTAGCGCAAAGGTTGTTTATGAATCTCTGCAATTTAAGGGTGTCGGAGTAAAAATTGCTACTATGGCAGCTAACATCCTTGCGCGGCAATTCAAAATCCCTTTTCGGACTATTATTCAATTGATATTTTTCCGGATGTACATATTTTAAGAGTGATACGCCGTACAGGCCTAGTGAATCGTAATGCAGAGTTGGAGTCAGTTATATATAAAGCCAGAGAATTGCGCCCTGAGTTTCCAGGAATAATTGACTTCTTCTGCTGGGAAATCGGCCGGACAGGCTGCAGACCCAGCAACCCGAACTGCCATGCTTGTATTATAAGATCTGAGTGCAAGAAAATATTATAGAAAAGTTATCGACAAATAGATCTTTAAGAGAAAGGATGGGTGTAATGCTATTTCAAAAAAAGAAAACGGACTCCCTGTTATTCCGAAACATTACGAAGGCTTGCGTGGATTTAGCCAGGACTCCCCTTGCCAGGTGTTCTTGGAAAATGAAAACGTTATTTTCAGAAACAAAAACCCATAGTGATGGTTACGTTCCCTATTAAACAAATTCAGAGTATAGATTTTATGCCCGAAACATACTCTATGGGGATGTATTATAACACTACCGTGACGACGGCGAAAATGGGGACGAAATTCTTTTGTGTCATACAGTATACATCAGCTGATGGAGAATCCAAGTTCGTCGCTATATGGGATGTTGGGAATAAGGCAAAAACTCTGATGGACGCCATTCGGGGAAAAATCATGCCTTCGAGCTACGCGATGTAAATCTAAAATTGTATCGAATAAAGCCTTCAAGAGGTCAACACACTTTTCAAGGTTTTATTGCTTACAATTTAATTAAATTGTTAAGCAATAGTAGTCGCTAGATCGATGAAAAATTGGTTTATCAAGGAGACTTTATCTTAATCATACCCTGCCACCAAGGGTGTACTAGAGGGATGCGACATTTTTTCGTACACTCAAGGCATGTGGAGGGTGTCGTGTTGATGTCAAGAAATGGAGAGAACAGATATGAAGACCAGGCGGGTTGTCGTACTCCCCTATGATGAACAATGGGAACAGGATTTTCATGATATCGAAAAAGAGTTGCTAAGTGCTCTTGGTGCTCTGGCTCTTCGGATTGAACATGTCGGAAGTACGTCTGTAAAAGGTCTTTCTGCCAAGCCGATCATTGATATAGATATTGTCATCATTGGTTATTCCGTATTTGATGCAGTCGTTTGGTCGCTTCGTAAAATCGGATATATTCACGAGGGGAATCTAGGTATTGAAGGACGAGATGCATTTAGGTATGAGGGAAAAGAACACCTCAGAACACCTCACCTTTACGTCTGCCCGCAGAATTCAAGAGAGTTGCACCGCCATATAGTGTTCAGAGATTATCTCAGAAATAATCCGGATGTTGCTCAACGATATGGTGAGATCAAGGAAAAAGCTGCCTACCTTTATCCTTATGATATCGACAGGTATACAGAATATAAGGCATCCTTCATTGAGGAAATCTATTTGCTATGCGGGCTTAAGGGCAAATGATCTTGTTATGTTGAATATCGGAATACTGTCGGGAGCAGGATAACCAACATGGTCGGAATGTGTTGGGAAGTTATTGATAAAGAAGGGATGATATACGGTGGATTGGAACGTGATATATGAAGAATTGACAAGTAAGAATAATTATATCAAGCCAAATCCTCCAGCCGCACAGAAACAGATTTCAGATATTGAAGAATCACTGGCCTGTAAATTGCCCAATGACTTAAAGGAACTGCTGCTACAAATGAACGGGGATAATTGGTTCATTTTCTCCACGGAACAAATCACAGAAACGAATTTATCTGTACGAAAACTTGGTTGTTTTATGCCCCTTGACTGCTTGTTGTTTTTTGGAGGGAATGGCTGCGGCGACTATTATGGCTACCCCATTACATCCCAGGATGGGGTACGAGACGATAGTGTGTTTGTTTGGGAGCACGAATATGATAATCGCATATGGAAAGCAGACAACTTAGAAGATGCAATAAAGAAATACTACAATGATGAAATATAACACAGTATGAGTCATTTCTGATTTGTTTTATTGCGAAGAATATTGCCCATAATGGCAATACAGTGAATTTCAGTTTGTCTATTGACCTGGAGGCGTTGTCGTAGCTGATGATAAAGCAATACACTGCGGCTTGGAGCAAGTCTTTTTATTGTCCAAAACTGGGGACGAATTTGTCCGAAAGTGGGGGAAAAGTCTGTCTATGGGGGATTTTAATATGTCCGCTCACAAACGAGGAAGGCAGCTTAACTTTTGCAAATGAAATTAAAAAAGCAGCGATAGTGAGTAGGCAAAGAAATGATAGCAATTCAGAGAATCAATCTTGCGAAAAAATACATAGGGAAAACGGCCGTCAATTCTCTGAACTTAACCATTGAGCAAGGGGAGTTGTTTGTTCTGTTGGGTCTAAATAGTGCGGGAAAAACAACCGCAACAAAAGTGCTATCATGCCCTATTAAGCCAACAAATGGTGATGCGCTGATTTTAGGTGCTAGCATTATCTCAAATCCAATCAAAGTAAGAGAATTGATCAATCTTTCACCTCAGGAAACTGCAGTAGCCCCGAGTCTAACTGTTCGCGAAAATCTTGGATTTATTGCGCGTATACATGGAAGTGACAAGAAGCGGTCTAAGCAAAGAGCTGAAGACATCATCTCTTCTTTTGAAGTATCTACAATCGCGGAGGAGAAAGCGAAAGATCTATCAGGAGGTTGGCAAAGACGACTTAGTATTGTTATGGCAGTGATTTCACAGCCACAAATTCTATTTCTTGACGAGCCTACACTCGGGTTTGACGTAGTTGCAAGGCGGGAGCTTTGGAATGCTATTAGAAGGCTGGAGAGCAAGATCGCGATTATTTTGAATACCAATTACTTAGAAGAAGCAGAGTCTCTAGCTGACTGAACCTGCGCTATGGCTAAGGGCGAACTAAGAGTAATCAGCACACCAAATGACTTGATAACCCAGACAAATGCTGAAAGATCTGAAGATGCTTTTATTGCACTTGCAGGAGAAAGGAAGATCCAGACATGAAAACTTTGGTGCTTGCTTCGCGAAATGGCAAGGAGACTCTGAGAGATCAAATCAATTTATTCTTTGGCATCGGTTTCCCTGTCATTTTGCTACTACTGCTGACGATAATACAGTCTAATGCTCCTGTCGTATTATTTCCAATTGACAAACTTGATTCTGGAATTTCGGTTTTTGGGCTTTCATTTCTTTCACTCTTTTCGGGTGTGTTAATCGCAAAGGATAGAACAAGTTCATTTATGGTACGTTTACTTGTTGCTCCACTTACTTCAAGTGACTTTATATTTGGCTATACGGTTCCTATGGTAGTATTGCAGGGTGTTGCATGCTTTACTGTGGCATTTTCTCTGGGATTAGACGTCAGCATAAACGTAATGCCTGCGATTGTTGTGCTCGTTCCGGCGTCAGTCTTGTTCATTGCAATGGGTTTGCTTGCTAGTAGTTTATTCAATGAAAAGCAAGTAGGTGGTGTATGTGGAGCATTGCTAACAAATTTGAGTGCATGGCTTTCCGGTACTTGGTTTGACCTTGATTTGGTTGGCGGGGCATTCAAAAGAGTTGCAGAGGCATTACCGTTCGTATGTGCTGTTAACGCAGCAAGAGCTGCACTTTCGGGCAATTACTCTTCCGTTTTTCCGGATTTATGGTGGGTAATCGGATATGCAGCTGTTATTATGATGATTGCCATTCTTGTATTTACGAGAAAGACGAATAGTGACAATACATAAAGATTGTGAGGATCATGGGAACATAATAACATGTTCATCCATAGGGAAAGGAGAAACGGTTCATATTACGTAAATAGTCGGCAGAAATAAGATCTATAAGGGAGGTCAGTATGAAAGACTAATCCGAAAACCTTCCAGAGGAATTGGCTATACATTGCAAATACGGTGAACTATCGGAAAAACGCTTTGGGAATTATATGAAGCTGCAAAAGGAAATAGCATACGAGGAGATTAGCTTACGTCGGTCGGAACAAGAAAAGAATAGAAGAATGTTCGGAAGCAAGGGGGAAATGAAACAGGCTATAAGGCGCGCAAAAAATAAAAATAACAGGTAAGATTGATTCTATAATATTTTTTTGAAAAGGGGAGGAAGAATTGTTTGATTAAAATGGAGTCGGTTCGTTATGCGTAGCAAAGGCTATCACATAGCATCGACAACTTGAGATTTGATATATGTATAGCCTTTGCTCATTCCTAAAAAACCGAACTAGGAGGAGCATAATGAGCTATAGAGCTATTGATGTATTGCCAGAAGAATTAATAGATAAAATTCAAAAAAGTGTTTGCGGTTGTTCTCCTAAAAAGCCTTATATATAATTTACTTAAATAATAACAGCCAAACAATTGATAATGTGTATGTAATTATCCAGTAATCATTACTTTAAATATAAAGAAGGAGCATGATAATAATGGAAAAAATAACAATCCACGAATTTGATTTTGCCCTCATCAATGAATTTTTTACAGAGCTTGAACGGCAGGGACCCGGGAGCCCCGAAGAAACCATCAAGGCATTAGGTTTTATCGACAATCTTTCAAACAAAACAAAAATTGCTGATTTAGGCTGTGGTACAGGCGCCCAAACAATAGTTTTGGCACAAAATACAGAAGCAACCATCACCGCCCTCGATCTTTACGCCGGTTCGATTGATAAACTTAACGCAACAGTCGAAAAACTTGGTTTGCAGAACAGGGTAAAAGGTATTGTCGGTTCAATGGATGATTTACCGTTTCAGAATGGCGAATTTGACATTATATGGTCTGAGGGGGCTATTGCCAATATTGGTTTTGAAAAAGGCTTGAATTACTGGAAACGCTTCCTCAAAAAAGGCGGTTATATTGCCGTAACATATGAGTCATGGTTTACCGACGAGCGCCCCCCTGAAATTGAGAAGTGGTGGTTGGACGCAGTTCCTGAAATGGGCACAATAGGATATAATATTTCCATCATGCAAAAAACAGGTTATATTCCTGTTGCAGCATTTACGCTGCCTGAAAATTGTTGGATAGACAATTATTTTATCCTACAAAAAGCGAGGCAAGAGGAATTCTTGAAAAAACATGCTGGGGATAAAACCGTTGAGGATATGATTGCATTTTTGAGGCGCGAGGCAGACTTGTATTCAAAATACAAACAGTATTATGGATATGTATTTTATATTGGGAAAAAGATTTAAATTAAGCTCTTTCAAAATTTGCCGAAGGACACCAGGGTGCGCTCATGGGTATGAACAGCGCTGTCGAAATTCTTGGCAAGGTGATTGGGCCGCCTTGTGCGGGGTATGTGGCTTCTAGCGCATTTTCAGCCAGCATCGGCGTACATGAATGAGGCCGATATTCAACTGGGGATGAACTAGGTCGGGTAAGTTTTTGCCCTTTTATTCTGGCCTGCTTTAACATTTGTCAGCAACTTAATTGGGGAATTTGTAAATAGTTCGATTCCAGGAGAACCTACCATACCGATGTTCCGAGTTTTGGCTATACTGGTCACTGTCTCCTCGACCATATTTCTCAACGGCCCATTGGCGGAAGAGCCGGGATGGAGAGGCTTTGCGCTACCACGTCTTCAAAGCCGCTTCAGCGGCTCATAGCAAGTATCATCCTAGGAGTTTTCTGGGGCATGTTTCAATGGTCGCGATTATTCATCGGTTATCGAGGTGATTTTTCTTGGTTTTCCCTGTTTATCGTAACCTCTGGCGAAATCGGGTTGGCTATCATGTATACCTGGCTTTACAACAGGGTGAGTGGCAAAAGCTTACTGCCGCTTATTCTACTACACGCATCAATGAGTTCGACAAACGATTATCTGCCGAGAACATCCCTGGTATGATATATTTTTCTTAGCATCATAATCATTGTTATGGTGTTTGCCCCTCGTATGTGGAAACGGCCGCCTATCCAAATAGATGTAATAACGGAAGACACAGATCAATAGAACAAAGGGCATACCTTGTGAAAACCGGGGGCGCAAAGCCACAGGGTCTAAAGCGCTTGTAACACCATGATAGCCGGTTGCTGCATTAACTACGCGTCAAGACCTGCCCTCTTGTCGGCAGGTCTTTCATTGTGTGGTGTGCGCAGCTAAGTACACATTATCTAACTGGTGAAAGTTCAGTCGGGGAAAGTGCCAAGACGCCCCGTAGCTAGGATGCCTGCGTAGAGAAATCTGAGCGCAGAAGCGCATCGAAGGAAGTACCTTTCAGAGAAAGGGCGAGCGAGTTACCAGACCGTAACATGAAGTGAATCTTGCCGCGTCGTCAAAAGGGCCTCGCAAACCGTACTGCTCCCCCAGCTTCAGGTACTGGCAGACGACGGAGTTGAGCTTCTTGGAGAATTTACTCGTGGATTATATGAGGCCAATGGCGACTGGACGAACATAAGTGAGATTACCGAAATACGGTGGGAAGCCTTGTGGATATGCTGATGGAAGATCTGCCGAAGCTCATTCAGGTGGGCTTGGATATCGTCACATTCATAGGCGGGGTTATTGTGGAGAACCTTCCCGTCATTGTCGACGCGGCGGTTCGCATTGTCATGACTCTGTTGCAGGCTTTAACTGACGCCCTGCCGCAGATAGCCGAATGCGCTTTGCAGCTTATTATGGCGCTGGTGCAAGGCATTATCGACAACGTTCCCGCTTTGGTGGAAGCCGCGGTGCAAATGATTGCGACGCTGCCGTCCGGCATCGAAGACGCGCTTCCGGAGCTGATACCGGCTCTCGTATAAGCAATTCTTCTCATTGCCGGGGTGCTTCTTGACAATATGGATAAAATCCTCGACACAGCTCTTCAGATCATACAGGGATTAGCGCAGGGCCTTTTGAATGCCCTGCTAAAGCTTATTGAGGCGCTGTCGGGGATTATCGCATCAATCATTGATTTCGTGACAAGCAACCTGCCGAAGACCGCAGAGCTTGGGATTACGCTCATCGTCCAGTTGGCCGTGGGCCTGATCAAAGCTAATCTGGAGCTCGTCAAGGCGCTTCCGTAGATTGTCGCGGCCATCTTTGAAGCTTGGGCAAAGCGGCCGCTTCGGTGGTCGTGCTCGGCAAGAGCATTGTTGGGGGCATCTGAGAAGGCATCAAGAGCCTCGGAAGCTGGCTGGGGGACGAGGTAAGCAGATTCTTCTCCGGCATTGACGACGGAGTGAAGAATTTCCTTGGCATCCGCTCACTGTCTACCGTTTTTGAAGGCATTGGCGGCAATATGGCGCTGGGCCTCGGCGAGGGATTTGATAAGGCTATGGCCAGAGTGGCGGACGACATGCAAAGCGCGGTGCCGGCGGACTTTAATATATCGTCTGACATTAGCGCAAGCGGACGCGGTGGCTCCGGAGGCTTAGCATCTGGCCCGCTGGTCGTCGTTCAGCATATGATAGTGCGCAGCGAGGACGACATCCGCAGGATCTCGCAGGAACTGTACAACCTGGTCCAGACCGTCTCAAGGGCGCAGCGACGTTTTATAACAGCGTAGTGGAGGGAAGGATATAGGATTTATCTATAACGGAATGTTGTCACAAAGTATGAAAATGCGGGCAAGACTTACTGCATCGCAGGTCTCCCATGCCCTGCGCAATTTTTCTGAAACTGTGCCGGGTAAAGCGGGTATTGCGAATTTTGCGTGCGATATATCCGAACGAAACATAATAGTTAACTGTAGTGTGCTTCCTCAGGCCAGTTTTGATGATGTGGTATCGGTTCTGGATAACGCGGCGGAGCAGCTGAATCCGGCAAACGGGCTTAAGCAGCTTATCCTCGGCGACGTGCCAGACAGGTATTTTATGGCGCGGCTCTCGGAGTCGGTGGACTGCGAGCGGCCGCTGCGCACTGCCGCAGACTTCGATCTACGTTTTGTCTACCCCGACCTCCATGCCTATGCGATTGAGGATGAAATATTCGTTGTTACCGGAACAGGAACGCATGCGGCGGAGAGGCTTGCGGGAAACGGCGATTCCGAGCCGGTGCATCTCTTGAAGGGCGTGATCTCCGCATCATCCTCAAGCCATATATTCCGCATTACAAATGGGGAGGAATTGCGGATTGTCGGCTCATTATCTAGGGGCGAGACGCTTGTCATAGATTCCGGCATGGGTAGCGCAAAGGTGACAGACGTCGCGGGAAATATCCTGAGAAACGGCCTGCCGTGCCTGCGGGAGTTCAATTTCCCAATTCTCAGGAAGGACGTGAACAATATAGAGATTAACGCCGTGAACGCGGCATTCACGGAATTGAAAATACAGGTGAAAAGCCGCTGGAAGTGACCGGTGTCAATTAGCGAACTGAACGGAGGTGGCTTTGGTGGCGATAAAATCAGTATTAACATCACAAACAGACTTTACTGGCGAATTTCCAGTGACGGAACGGACGTCCGCGATGTGCTGGTTCAACGAAAGCGTGCCAGACGGAAATCTGCGGCTTCTGGATTCGTCTGGGCACCGCAGGCATTTTACCGTTTCCGGCTGGTCGGCCACCACCGCCTCTCTTCTGCTTGTCCGGTTCGGACGATATTTCCGACAGAACATCAACAATCCAACATCAGAAAAGACGCATCTTGTGGCTGCCAATGACGGCAGCTTTTTCAGCAGTCCGGGAGAAAAGATCGCTGTGGGCGGCTGGATCAACCCTACCCCCCTATTCGGTAGGGGGGACACATTGCCCCATCGTCAACACCCGACAGCGACCCCGCCAGCCGATTTTCTATGTGTCATTGTATCAGGGAAGGTCGCGCATGATGCTTTATAACTCAGCAGGTTCATTGATCCCCGATCAGAGCGAAACGCCGGGCTTCTCCATGGTCAACGGCGGCCGGTACTTCATGGCGGCTGTCATTGAGGTGACGGCCAAGACCTCGCAGTCTATTCTCTGCGACCGGAGTAGCGGCGCGGTCTGGATTGCACCCAAGCGCACCTTAACCGGTACGCTCAACCCGTCCTGCACTGCCAACATCCTCATGGGCATGCACGCCGACACCCATTATTTCGCGGGCAGCTTCGACGACCGGTTTCTGCAGATCGATTCGCGCCTGACCATTGACGAACTGGCGCAGCAGTTTAGGAACGCGCTGTTGGCCAAGCGGCGCTGACAGCGCCGCAAGCGTGGACGCCCTGACGGAGCAGGGCGCGGTTGCGCTGAAAGCGTCAAACGGCGTATACTCTGCTAGCGGTGTGCTGTATACCAAGGCAGTTCCCTGTGTTTTATCAGGCAGCGGTTGTATAGCTGTGACAAGCGAATACTCCGCAGGTGTTACGTCGGTGTCTTTGGTGGAGACATGTACAAGTGATGATCTAGTAGAATGGTTGGCATGGCAGACTGTGGGAGCCAGCGGTGAGCTCCAATCTCCAAACCGGCAATACATTCGCTTCCGGGTGATGCTGACTGGCGCCGACACCTCAAAAAAGGCCGAAACTGCTGGAAATCCAGATTCACGACGTCCCCAAACTGCCCTATGAAAAGCTTGACTCTGCCCGTCCGGTGGTCCTGGACGAAAACGGCTCATGGGAGGCCGTTCTGGAAACCGCCTTTGACGTCATTGTCACCGGCGAGGTGAACGGCGCGGATATGCCGGAGCTCAATCTCCCCTTCCATGACCCGAAAAGAAGCGCGTTGCAAAGCGAAAAGCGGGTGTAGATCGCGAGCGACATTTATCGAATCCGCACTCTGACCGACAACAAAAGCGAGGGCGGGCGCATCATTACGCAGGTTTACGTCGAGGCGGCATCTTACGACCTGTCCTTCAGCGCGGAAAAGGAACCTGCGGACTTTAGCGCAGATACCGCCGACGCGCCGATGAAATACGCGCTTCAGGACACTAGCTGGTCGGTAGGAAATGTTACCGTAACAGCAAAGCGGACATGGCGGTGCACCGAGAAAAACGCGCTATCCATCCTTAGCATGGTGTAGAACATCTAGGACGGGGACCTTGTTTTTGACAGCGCCAACCGGTTGGTGAATTTGCTTGCATTCAGCGGTACAGACAGCGGGGCGCTGTTTTTCTATTGAAGAAACCTGAAAAATATACAGCGGGTGGTCGATACACGCGAATTAGTGACAAGGCTATATATCTACGGGAAGGACGAAATGACCTTCGCTTCAATTAACGGCGGCAAAGAGTATGTGGAAGATTACAGCTTCTCCAGCGATGTGCGGATATCGGCGCTTGACTCTTCCTCTTTCAGCAATCCGTATCAGATGCTGGAAGATGCAAGGATGCGGTTTGCGGAATATTCGCAGCCCCGCGTTTCCTACGTGCTGTCGGTCATGGATTTGTCGGTGCTGACCGACTATGAGCATGAAGCGTGGAAGCTGGGCGATATCGTAACGGTGGACGATAAAGAGCTGGAACCTTCCATCAAGACCCGCGTAGTGCGGAGGCAGTACAACCTTTAGGAGCCGTGGAACGCGGTGATCGAGCTTCCCATGAAGCTAAGGGAATTAGGCGATTCTTCTGCACAGTGGGACAAGGTGGCGGACGGGCTGTCTTCAACCGACCTGCTCGACCGCCACGAGACCAAGGATATGGTGCCCTTCAATCACCTGCGCAACTCCCGGGCGGACGACGGCTTTGCCTGCTGGGTGAATTCGGGACTTGAGGTATATGCCGGAAACGGGGTTTAGGCAACAGCTTCCTTTAAAGCGGAGGGCGTTTTAGGCATGACAAAGAGCCTGTCTCAGCCGGTATACCCGGCAACGCGCATAAGCTACGCCCTTTCGGCGCAGATCGCGTCTGAGAACCTCCAACAGGGCGAAAGCGGCCAGGTAGGCGTTGAAGTGGTCATTGAATACGAGGACGGCACGACGGAATTAAGGTTTATTGATTTGTTTTAAGGGATGGTGGTGGATATGGAATATTTCAGCCAAACCGCACAGTTTTTCACCAAAAAGTGCCGGTAGGGTTAAATCCATCACTATTTGGCTGTGCGTCACCGACTGCACCGGCACGGTGTATTTTACGGACTTGTTATTGCAGGGCGGCTCGGCGGCTACACGTTGGATAGACCATGTATGCGAGATCCGCTGGACATTGGACGGGTAATTAAAAGCAGGAGGTAATAATTACAAACAAGTAGGTTTTGTATTGAAATAATCGTATAATCTGTTTGACTTGTGTTTGAAAGGATGTGTCGAAGATGGATAAAAATAAGATCAAACAGTTTCCTATTACATATTCGCAACGCCGGAAGAATTCCCTTGGTCCATTGCACGTAGAATGTCAAGTCTCAGGGAGATACTTAAAGTTCCACAAAAACTCATCGATATTACAACGTGGAGAATTCATTACTCTAGATGTAATGGCAATGCCGATTGAAGATGGAAAAGCACCAAAAAAGATATGCCAAATGATCGTAACGAGAGAAGATTTACTAGAAGCCTTAAATAACATTACTCCTAGAGAATAAAGCATTGTAAATAGAATTAATACAGTTTTGCTATAAGAGATCGCATCGGCGGTCTTTTTTTATTTTACTCGGGGTGTTGATGATGGCAAAAAACAGCTTTATCAGGTTCGCGGAAATGTTCAAAACAAAGAAAGAAATGCGCGTGGTTAGTATCACAGTACGTCTGATGATCGCAGATTGCACCGGCACAATACATTTTACTGACCTGCAGTTTCAGGAAGGAGATAGGCTGACGGGATACACCGTCCACACAAGCAAAATGCTGGCGAGATTCCGGGAAAACGGGGAGCCCGTTCCACCCCGCCATTACAAGGGCGTGGTGCGGACATCGGAAACGGTTATTTCATTCAACCTGGGAAAACATCCGCTGGCCTCGACTGCTATATTTATCCCATGCCAGACATGGCGGCAGGCAGTATTGAGCTTTCCCAGGGCATGGGCGGGCACAAAGTGAGGTTTCTGGATCCGGTGGTGTATGCAGGCGACGAGCTGGCGCTGCCGGCATCTAGCCGCCAGTGCCTGAAAAATGGCAATCCTGCTCATAAGGATAGGTGTTATCATTATTCGGCGGCGTGGGACAGCAAGAATACGGTCAAACTGGAGGACAGGAAATCGGCGCGGGTGCTCTTTGAATTTCAAGAGATGCAGGACGGGGGTGAACGCCTGTGAGGGGTTATTTAAAAGGCAAGCGGTGTATGGTGTGGAGTTTCATGGGAAATGCCCGAATGTATCACGCACTTGACCAATACGGCGACCGCTTTGATACGGTGGGCATTTTTACATTTGAAGCAGATGCTACCAGCACTATTTCAGAAACCGGAACCGGTATCAGCAGTATGATCCCCTACATTCAAAAATAGCCGCACATCAAGTGGTTGCTGACTATTATGAACCTTGGAACAGCCTCCGTTTGACTGGATCAAGTCCATATTTGTGTGTAAAATTACCCTCGGCTAGATACATTGCTAAAAGATCCTCGTTACCTTATGTGTTTGTGAAAGGATCTCACTTTCACGCCAGGT
>Ga0209204_1001250_pt1 | contig 24529 bp, 20 predicted proteins | sample AD_JPNMR2_MetaG_FD_184425 | JGI IMG/M metagenome (GOLD analysis project Ga0209204, IMG submission 184425) | Active sludge microbial communities of municipal wastewater-treating anaerobic digesters from Japan - AD_JPNMR2_MetaG (SPAdes) (version 2) | ecosystem: Engineered > Bioreactor > Anaerobic...
AGTAAGCATCGTTCAGTATGGAGCCTATACCCAAATCGCGAGTTAGCTCCTGTAAGGCTTTAAAGTATTCCGAGGAAGCATTCCTCTGGTTGTAGTAATTGGTATAGGCAAAGTCGGCAAAGTACACGCCTAAAATCAGTGCCTTGTGCTTAACCATAACCGCTTTTTTCTCAATACCAAGGGGTGCCATATAGCTATCGGAATACTTAATTCCCGATGTAAGTACAATGCTCAGCACCTCCGATGGCGTGGGTAGCATAATCTCCATTTGATCCTGAACTAAAGTATCCTCGCTAAGCTCAGTATTAACATCAGCTTGATTGGTTTTACCTCCTGAACAGGAGTAAAACATTGCTGCAAACAGCATTGCTAAAACCACAAAATAAAATCTGTATTGTTTCATAAAGCAAAGTATTAGGTTCAATATTTTCATGTTTTACAGTTATCGCCAATTTAAGTTTTTCCAATTTAAAAAGCAAGTGATAAAAAACAAGAATGTGTTAAACGTTCAAAAAATTAGCATTGGTAACAATTCGTTTGTTTTGTAATTACACAAAAGATGCAATAGGACTGATAAAGGTTAAAGGATAAAGGTTAAAGGATAAAGGATTAAAGATAAAGGATTAAGGATTAAGGATAGCAATTTGATATAATAGGGACGAGGGTGCAATAATAATATTCCCTAAAAACCCTTTACTAGCTTAAATAGCTTGAGTTGAACCATTGAATTGGAGAGTTTTGGTAAAATATCAAATAGTAAGATGAGGTAAATACTTACAAGAAAAACAAGAAGCACGACAACATTAAAAGTGAAGGTATCAAATAGCTGGTTTGCAATGCGCTTAGCTGGAGCAAGGAAGTGTGCTCTACCCCATCTATTCGTGGGAATCTTAAAAACCGGATCGATTGTTTGAACCAGCCTATTCTCAACCACCTGAATGGCTGTTATATTCTTGCGGGCAAGAGTCAAATCATCTACTCCCCTATTGGTGTGCATTTGCTTAAACTCCAAAAAGGCTTCCGCACTGTAGAACTGGCTCTGTAGCTTTGTAGTAATTTGATCCTTTTTTCTAATGATCCTCGAATAGTTTTGTTGTTGTTTTTGCTGTAGTTCATGAAGTACAATTTCAAGCTTACGAAACTCAGCAGTGTTAGGCTGTGGAAATTCAGCAATATCAATATTTAGTTGACCTAAACCGCTTTTAATGAGATGTTTGAGCCTAAGCCGGTTAACGCTATCGGTTTGTTTATAGCTCTGAATAAGCTGAAAAAGTTTTGGAATTAGGTATTGCGATTGAATACGGCTTTGGCTTTCGGCCATATCAATTTCAAAAAAATGCCTTTCATAGGCATTATTCTTGAACTGATGAACAAGCAAGGCTTCCATTCCCCACATGGAGGGAGAAACTATTCCAATCACGGGAACAACCTCAGGATTTGCTAACCGATGGTTCATCCTATCAAAAGGAATGGTTATACCGCTTAGGATAATCTGGGGAATAACCAGGAATGGCACAATAAGATAGGCAGCCGATAACGATTTGAAAATGGTTGAAACAATGAGGCCGGCGATATTCCCGAAAAATCCCATTAAAATCAGTATCACCCAAATAGGTAAAAACATTCCCTTTACCTTGAGTATATAAATAGATATTGCCGTGTATATTAGCGTTTGAAGGATTGTTAAGCCGAAGTAAAAAAGCACCTTTGAATTATAGTAGGCTTTGCGGTTCAGGAAAAGAAAAGCTTCACGCTTATTGATATTGGCATCCTTAATAACACTATCGGATGTAACTATCATACCCAAGAACATGGACGCAATAATACTGGTAAGAAAGAAAATGGGTATGTTATAGTTTTCGTAAAAGATGTAGGTGTACCCCCCCCTGTTCATTCGGAAACGAATACTTGCTGAAAAAGGCTATAACGGCAGCAAGTAAAACGGGTATAACAAAAGCGAAAATAAAAAATTCAATATCGCGTAACTTGCTAAGGGTAAGCCTTGTGAGAAATACCTCAAGTTGCTTAACCCAGCCTGTTTTAATCGATTTGCTTTCCGATAATGGATTTATGGTGGTTTCACCTTCATCTGTAGGTATGAAGCGGCTGCTCCAAACTATGGGCTTTACTTTTCGGTTTTCGGTAAGCTGGCCAAATTCATCAACCTGTTTCTCGTCAATTATATCGAAAATCTCATCGGATTTTATGTTCTTGCAAACGCTGCACTCCACCTCATCGGCATCAATGCGGCCAGCATGCATCTTAAAGTAACGGACAGCCTCAAGCGGATTACCGTAGTACACCATATATCCGCCCTGATCAAGCACCAAAATCTTATCAAATAACCTATAAATTTCAGTGGAGGGTTGATGGATGTTTACAAGCACTAACCTTCCAGATAGCGCTTGCTCCTTGAGCAACGACATAACTCTAAGCGAGTCGGCCGATGACAAGCCCGATGTTGGCTCGTCGACAAGCAACAACTTTGGCTCCCTGATGATTTCGGAAACTATGTTTAACCTCTTGCGCTGTCCACCACTAATATTACGCGAAAGCGAACTCCCAACTTTTAGGTTACGAATATGGTATAGTCCAAACTCAGCGAGCTTAGCATTTACTAGTTCCTTGGTTTGCTCAACAGTTAAATTACCTAGGGCAAGCCGTGCAGTATAGTATAAATTCTCAAAAACGGTTAGGTTTTCAAAAAGCGAATCGTCCTGGGGAACAAAACCTATTAACATTTGGATCTGGGTCAAACCATCCTGATAGCTAACACCGTTTAAAGAAATCTTACCCCTTTGGGGTGTCAATGAGCCATTGAGAAGGTTAAAGAAAGTTGACTTTCCAACCCCACTTCCCCCCATTATTCCCACCAGCTCACCCGACGTGGCAGTTAGCGACAAGTTGTGTAATCCAAAATTTGAACGGGGATAGGTAAACTCAACATTTTTTAGGTTCAGGGTTATTGATTCATGTTGGTTTAATCCTTTAAACTGGCCAATAACCTTACTATAGTACAAAAGCGGTTTGCCATTTTGTGAAATAACTGACCCACTCTGAAATGAGTAAATTGCTTTTGGCTGTATGGGCTTTGAGTTTAGCTGTAGGTTTTCCTTTCCCTGGTAACGGAAAAAGATTGTAGAAACATCGGGAAAGTAAACAAATACAAAATACCCATCAATCTGTTCCCTTTTTACAAAATGAAAGCCTTCCAATTCAGGGCTTACCGACTTTACTATTAGGATATTCCTACGGTCGTGTACTTCGTAAAGCTTGCCCGAAACAAAGCTGCTGCATAAGCTATAGGTTTCAGCCGATATTTTTAACTCATCGGCTATCTGTTTTATTTTACCAGCAATACTATTTGATTTTGATAGTAGAATTGCATTTTTCTGAACAAATAAGCCAAATTCAAGAAGATTTAGAAGAAGTATAAGCCTTTGCTGAATTGAACTTTCACTATTTAATTTGCTACAAATCTTTTTAACATCAATGCTACTATTGGCTTGCTTGCTATTCCTGACTACCTGTTTTAGCTCCTCTTTCTGTTTTTTCCCAATCCTGGGATTTACAAGGCGGGTAAAAAGAACTTCAGTGTAAATTTCTGCAAGCCTTTGCAGGCTGGCATCGCCATTAAGCACTATATGGGCAAAAAGGTTAACCTGTGAATTTACCAAAAACTCGTTCATGGCTTTCTATTGTTGGCGAGCAATTTCCATTACAGTATGGCCATTATTCTTGTAGACGGTAAAGGGTATGCTGAATTTTTTAAGGCTATGCACAAACAGGGTAACATCAATCTCTACCGACTGGTTCTCGCTAAACTGGTTAAACTTGTCGGCAACAAACCCATTGTCGAATGCTGTTATGGAAATTTTCTGGGAATGCTCTTCGCAATCAACCTTGATGGCTGAACCGCTTTCAAGAACTGACATGAACTGCTCAAAAACTATCAGAACTGACTGGTAAATAATATCTCTATCGGCTTCAACCTCAAAACTTGATAAGTCCTTGCTTAATTCAAAAATAACGCCAAAGAAGTTGATAAAATCATTTAGCTCCAGTACAGCATGTTTTAGTAAATCGACCAAGTCAAATCGCTCGTTTGATACTTGCATTGATGGGTTTAGTAAATCGGAAAGGAGCTGCGAGCGTAACGAGAATTTTTCGAACCTTACCGTGCTTAATTCCAGGATGTGAAGTATTTCAAGGAGGTTTGGGTCGTTGCTTAGTGAACGTATAAGCTGAATTGGGCCGGTAATGCCATTAAGTAGAGTTCTTGACTCAAACCCAACCTGGCGTAAAATCTCGGAGTGACTTGAGTAATCATTTAGTTTCATGGCTAACTTATGTCAGCCTAAGGTAATAAAAAAAGCTGAAAGTTGTTCATCTACTCACCAAGTTTACTCTCGCTTTTAGCAATTATTGTAGCAATCATTGCATCGCCGGTTACATTTACTGTTGTACGAAGCATATCGAGTGGGCGGTCAATGGCAAGTATTAAAGCCAAACCCTCAACGGGCAAGCCCACAGAGTTCAGAACAATAATTAACATTACAATACCAGCTCCGGGCACACCCGCTGAGCCAATTGATGCCAAAGTTGCCGTAATTAGTATGGTTAGAAGTTGTACTAAAGTAAGTTCAACCCCAAAAACCTCGGCAATAAAAACGGTTGCAACAGCCTGGTAAAGACTTGTCCCATCCATATTTATGGTAACCCCTACCGGCAATACAAAGCTCGATATTTCATTGGGAACATTCAACTCCTTTTCCACCTGCTCCATGGTAACCGGTAGTGTGGCGGCGCTCGAGCTGGTAGAGAATGCCACTAGCTGAGCAGGAAAAATGGATCGGTAAAATTTCTTAAAGTTGATTTTAGCGTAAAGCTTTAAAAATGTGGGGTATACTAAGGTGATAATTAATAATAATCCAAGTATTACGGTTAAAGCGTATAACCCCAGCGAGGTAAAAAGTTGAACCGATGACCCTAAATCGGTTCCTACAAAATCGACTAAAAGAGTTACCATTAATGCAAACACACCAAAAGGGGCAAAAAGCATAACAATATCCACTATTTTGAGAATTACCTCATTTAACCCCGCAACAAAATCCTTTACTATAGCCACCTTTGAATGGGGAACAAGAATTAACGCAACACCAAACATTATGGCAAAGAAAATGACCTGCAGCATGGAAGTGTTATTGGATGCTGCGTTTACAACATTCTCTGGAACTATATCCACAAGGAATTGCAGAGGTGATTGCTGTGCGATGCCCTCGGCGGCTTGTTGCCTTTTGGCTAAATCGAACGAGTATTTTTCAAGTAATTCAACCCTTTTTGCCTCACTAACATAGCTTCCGGGGCGGATAACACTCACTAAAACCAGCCCAATTGTTACAGCAATTATGGTAGTAACAATGTAAAGCGAAATGGTTTTTATTCCTAGCTTTGATAACCGACTAACATCGCTTAAGCCGCTAACCCCACTCACCAACGATGCAAATATTAGCGGCATGGCAATAAGCTTAAGCAGGTTCAGGAAAATGGTTCCAAAAGGCTTGATATAGTCAGTGGCAAAATGCTGTATTCCAAAAGTAATTACCAAAAATCCAAATGCCAAGCCAAGGAACATGCCTATTAAAATCTTGACGTAAAGGGGTAATTTGCGAAGCATAGACAGGAATTTAAGGATAAAGGATAAAGGTTAAAGGTTAAAGGTTAAAGGATAAAGGTTTAAGGTTTAAGTTTAAAATTTCAGATTTCAGATTTCAGATTTCAATAATATTCAAATTTCTAGTTTCATAGCTAAAGAGGATCAACTGTGCCCCTAAACTCGCCGGTAAAGTGGATATAATCAGCGGTTTGGATATCAATCTTGTAGCTCATTAGCCTACCCAGGTTAACCACATCGAATGTACCAGCCTTAATAGTGTATATTTTGCCGGTATCCTGTGCAAAATCGTAGTTGTAGTATATTTTGCATGAATCGGCAGTATATTTTCCTTTTTGTGAAAAGATGTCGATGGTGTAAAGACCATTCTTAACCTCGGCAATGTTTTCTGAGTAAAAGTATCCGGTTACTAAGGATCCAGTCCCGGTAAATTTACCGGCATCGGTGCTGTAGCTTACTCCCTCACCAAGCAGGTTTATAACAAATGGAGTTGCGCCTGTTTCAAGGGCATAGCTATACTTATGGCTATAGCCTCGGTAAAGGGTGAACTGTCCATCGTTAAACCTGATGATATTTATGTCCTGGTCGTCATTATCGTTTTTACAGCTGGTTACAATGGCCAGCGCCATCAGAACCATTCCTAAAAGTTTACGTTTCATACGTACAAAATATTTATATTATTAATTACTAAATCATTACTCTCTTGCTTTTAACAAACATTATCGAGCGGATGGAACACCCATAGTTTGACTTTGTCGAGCTCGCAAAAAACGCTCGGTTGTTCATCTGTGTTTGTGCAAGCTACCTTCCATGGGCGTTTCATAATCTGAAAATATTAGGCAAGTAATTTAATATTACTGCTAAAATAGTAAAAATGTTACATAATGTAAAAAAGGAGGTGAATAATTCACCCCCTTTTACTTACAAAAGCTGAAATATCTGTTAGTGGTCGTGGCCCATTCCATGCACATGACCATGGCTAATCTCTTCGGCAGTAGCTTCGCGAACGTTCTCAACCTTACCGGTGAAGTAAAGGTCCTTACCAGCTAGGGGGTGGTTAAAATCCATAACCACGGAGTTATCGGTAACTTCAACCACTGTTCCATCCAGCGCATTTCCCTCGGAGTCGCGCATGGGTAAGCGGTTGCCAATCACCAGGAGATCTTCCTGGAGTTCACCATCAATAACAAAAATCTCCTTGGGTAGCTCAACAATGGCCTGGTCGTTAACCTCACCGTAACCATCCTTGCTTGGAATCATAAATTCAAAGGAATCGCCTTCCGCGAGATCTTTAATATTATCCTCAAAAAGAGGCAAGAGCTGGCCATGCCCATAGAGGAATACAAGTGGATTATCTGCCTGTGCAGCATCAATCAAATCGCCATCAACCTTTAGTTCATAGCTAATTGATACAACTTTGTTTTTGGAAACGTTCATGTAAATTGTTTTAGAATATTAATTCATCAAAGAAACTACTTTCTTTTGGTATAAACAAGCGTGTAAGGTTAATTGTTCGCATTTAAGGTTGATAAATTTTGGTCATAGGTAAACAAAAAACATAAAATGATGTTGTTTATTCAAATAATAGTTACATATTTGTAATGTTTTAAAACAATCAATTTATTCACAATTTATTTTTAACGTAACATGAAAGGTAAAGTAAAATGGTTTGATGCAGCAAAAGGCTATGGCTTTATTCAAACCGAAGAAGGTAACGATGTATTCGTTCACTACACAGGAATTCAACGCGAAGGTTTTAAACGCTTAGATGAAGGTCAAGCCGTTAGCTTCGAAATTTCTGAAGGCAAACGTGGTCCACAGGCCACAAATGTAGTTGTGTTAGAATAACATTTATTCCTAACATAATAAAAGAAAAGGCCTCTGTTTGAGGCCTTTTTTATTTTAAAACGTGATAGAGAACCGAAGAATAGGGTTTGAAGTGTAAGGCGAATAGCGGTTATCGGTTAAATCCCATAGAACCAAAAAGTTAACGGCTGCCCTATCGCCTATCCGTTGACGCCAGCCTCCTCCTACCATATACATCCGTATCCATCCCATGCCTTGGGTAGAGGTAATGTCAAAAAAATTACGGTCAAGGTAAAGGTTCTCGAATTCACCGTGAATTACAAAACCACCATGAAGCTTAACGCCAAAGGCTTCATTAAAATCGGGGATGGGTAAAATATCGGTAAAACCAGAATATCCCCATATTGTAGTAGTTACCGGTTTTATACTGGTGCTCGAGGGGTCAAAGCTAAACCTTTCCCTGCGATAGGTATAACGCCCACCTAGCCCAACCGACCATTGTGGAAAAATCCAAATGCCACCCTGGGGCAATACATCAATTTGGGTTATGCGATTTCCAATAGCTAGGCCTAAACTACCCCCAAAGTATACTCTATCCGAAAATCGTTGGAAATCGCCATGTTTTCGTTGCGAAAAGACAAGGGTGCTTACCGAGACAAATATTACTAGAAAGATAGATTTTTTCAGCATAATACTGATGTTTACTTACTAATATGAACACAATATTAGCCATTTATGTTTAATTGGTTAACTTTATGTCTGTTAAAAAAGATTAGCGATGAACATAGTTATTACTGGTGCCTCGCAGGGCATAGGTTATGCAACTGCGATTGAACTAGCCCAAAAAGGAAATAACACCATTTTCTGTATAGCCCGAAACGGGCATAACCTAGAAAAACTACAGAATGAGGTTGCGAAGATTAACCCAGCCTCAACCGTTATCCCTGTAGTTTACGACTTGACAAAACTCTGCCAAGGAACTGAGGATATTGGCTCAATCATAAGAAAGCATATCGACAAGGTTGATATTCTGATAAATAATGCAGGATTGCTTTATGTAAAACCCCTTACTGAGCTTACATACGAACAAATAAGCAGTATGTTAGAGGTTAATTACCTTGCCCCTATCCTTTTGATAAAACAGTTAATACCATTAATGGATACTGGTAGCCACGTGGTAAACATTAGCAGTATGGGTGGATTTCAGGGAAGCGCTAAGTTTCCTGGCCTATCGGTTTATGCTTCATCAAAAGCAGCCCTAGCTTCTGCAACCGAGAACCTAGCCGAGGAGTTCAAAAGCACAGGTATTACTTTTAACTGCCTAGCTCTAGGCGCTACAGATACCGAAATGCTTCGCAATGCTTTTCCGGGCTACAAGGCTCCCTTGACCGCTCAGGAAATGGCTAGCTTTATTGCATACTTTGCACAGAACGGGAATAGGTTCTTTAATGGGAAAATACTGCCTGTAAGCGTTAGTACACCGTAAGTATGAAAGGATAAAGGATAAAGGATAAAGGATAAAGGTTAAAGGTTAAAGGTTAAAGGATAAGTTGATGGTAATTGGTTTATAGTTGGTAGTTGATGGTTGATTGTTGATAGTGAAAAAAAGCATTTCACTAAACACTAAAAACCAAACACTACTCTCCATCTTCCCTGTAAATTGCACACTGTACACTGCACACTATTCAAAAGATCTTTTGCTACGCTCAGGATGACAAATGAAGTTGTTCGTGTATAGTTGCTCGTTGTTCGTGAAACTATTGTCATGCTGAGCTAGCCGAAGCATCCCTTTTTCCTTCACTCTTTATTAATGAGATTCCAAGGACAACAAGAAATACCATAAGCAGTGGCATAAAAGCCTGACCCGGCAATGGGTCGGGGGTGGAACGTGGCGGTGGGCTTAGTAAGCGATACCACATGAGTCACGCCGTAGGCGTGGCGAATTGTATCGCGGAGCAGTTACACCCACGGGGTACCCATCGGATCGGGCTTTTCAGCCTTGATTTTCTTTGGTTCTTTCTTGTATCAGGACAAGAAAGAACATGAAAAAGGTTCTTTGCCATGCCTTTCTGTAGCGATGCAACGCTTCACCCTTGCTCTTTGGATTATGTATTGCGTGCATCGCTTTAGAGTAGGATTAGCCATGGAGTTACAAATGTTTCGCCCCTACGGGGCTGGAAACGTTGCTCGTTGTTCGTGAAACTATTGTCATGTTGAGCGCAAGCGAAACATCTCATGGGGTCGATTAGAGATCCTTCGCCACGTTTAGAATAACATTGCAAATACTAGATATACAAAGACTTTCTTTACCTCCCCCCCCCAAAAAAGAAGAGGGGCATTTGCCCCTCCTCTTTGTTAATCATTCATATTACTTATACTCCTTTGGCATTACCTCGCCTTTTAGCACCATGAGCCCATTCATGGCAAGGGCTTGCATCTCATCTTCACCGGGGTAAACAGCAACTGGTGCAATAAACCCAACCATCTCCTTAACGTAATCAACCAGGTCAGGATTGTGTGCAATACCACCGGTAAGAATAATTGCATCAACCTTACCTTTCAGCACTGCAGCCATGGAACCAATAGCTTTACCAATGTTATAGGCCATAGCATCCTGAAGGAGTTTAGCCTTAGCATCGCCGGCACGAGCTTTTAGCTCAATTTCATATGCATCGTTGGTTCCAGCATGGGCAACCAATCCTCCCTTACCGGTAAGCATCTTTTTTACCTCATCGTAGGTTACCTCACCGCTAAAGCAAAGCTTTGCAAGCTGACCAGCAGGTACAGTTCCAGCACGCTCAGGTGAGAAAGGTCCATCGCCATCGAGGGCGTTGTTTACATCAATTACCCTGCCCTGACGATGTGCACCCACCGATATACCTCCCCCAAGGTGTGCGATAACAAGGTTGAGCTCCTCGTACTTTTTATCGATACTTTTTGCATGCAAACGGGCAATGGCCTTCTGGTTTAGAGCATGGAAGATAGATACCCTTTTGAAACGGGGATGGCCTGAAATGCGAGCAACATCCTCCATCTCGTCAACCACCACCGGGTCGGCAATGTATGCCTTAGCCGAGGGTAACGAACGGGCAATATCGTCGGCAATTAAAGCGCCAAGGTTACTGGCATGCTCGCCCATTATGCTGTTGCGTAAGTCAACTTTCATTTGCTCATTAACCTCGTAAACCCCCGATTCAATGGGTTTTAGCAGTCCACCACGACCAACTACCGCCGATATTTTGTTAACATCAATACCAGCCTGTTTCAACTCCTCAAGAATAATTTCCTTACGGAAACTGAACTGGTCGGCAATGGTCTTAAACTTTGCCAAATCGTCGGCCGAGTGTTTGATGTTTTTCAGGAAAATGTTTTTATTATTCCGGAATACGGCAATTTTGGTTGACGTGGAACCGGGGTTGATAGCCAGTATTTTATATTCTTCCATGCTAATTATAATATTTTCAGGTTACTGGTTTGTACTATTTTGCAGCGTTGGCAGCAAGGGCGATTGAATACATTTTTGATTGTACGCTGTCGCCACGTGATGTTAGCACGCAAGGCACTTTTGCGCCCATAACCATGGCTCCAAGTTCGCCCTTAGCAAGCTTTGTGCAGGCCTTAAAGAATACATTACCCGATTCAATATTTGGGAAAAGTATGCAGTCGGCATCACCGGCAACCTCACCTGAAACCTTTTTAATCTGAGCCGATTCCTTATCGATTGCCACATCAAGGGCAAGAGGTCCATCAACAATGGCACCCTTTATCTGACCCCTATCGGCCATTTTTGAGATAATGGCTGCATCAACACATGCCTGCATACCTGCCGACATTTGCTCAGTTGCAGCATTGAGGGCTACCTTTGGCATTTCAATGCCAAGTGAATGGGCGGTTTGGATGAGGTAATTGGTAATGGCTATCTTTTGGTTCAAATCTGGAGCAGGAATGATTGCCACGTCGCCAACTATAAGAAGTTTGTGGTATGTGGGCACCTGAACAACGGTAACATGGCTTAGCACCGCCTTAGGAGGTAGTAAGCCATTCTCCTTGTCCAAAATGGCACGCATGTACTTATCGGTGCTAACGAGACCTTTCATCAGTACATCGCCTTCACCCTTATTAATAAGCTCAACAGCTTTGCGGGCTGCTTTCATCTCATCGGCTTCCTGAACAACGCGGAACTTTGAAAAATCGATATTGTGTTCGCCGCAAACTTTCTTGATGGTTGCCTCATCGCCCACCAGAGTGGCATCAACAATACCCATGTCAATAGCCATGCTAACAGCCTCAATGGTGTGATGGTCGTTAGCATAAGCTGCTACTAATCGTTTACGGGGTTTGCTACGAAGAATATCGAATAGCTGATCAAGTTTTTCTACTCTCATGGCTTTATCGCATTTTGTGTTTATACTACTTTTTAAGTTCTTTTACAATGTTTGCCGTATCGGTGGCAATCACAAGCTCCTCGTTGGTGGTGATTACCATCACTTTAACCTTTGAACTAGGTTTGGTTAGCAACTTATCCTTACCGCGCACACCTTTATTGGCTTCAGAATCAAAATCGATACCCATGAAATCGATAGCGGTTGAAACCTTTTCGCGGAGAATTGGATCGTTCTCGCCTATACCACCGGTGAAAATGATAAGGTCAACACCATCCATTGCAGCAGCGTAAGCTCCAACATACTTTTTAACGCGGTAGTAGTACATATCGAGTGCAAGCTGAGCACGCTCATTGCCCTGAGCAGCGGCATTTTTCAGGTCTCTCATATCGGACGATAAACCCGATATACCAAGCACCCCACTCTTCTTGTTAATTACGTCATTAACCTCTTTAATGCTTAAGTTCTCCTTTTCAGCAAGGTAAAGTAAAATACCAGCATCAACATCACCGCTGCGGGTTCCCATTATTAGACCTTCTACTGGAGTAAAACCCATTGAGGTATCAACTGATTTACCATGCTTTATTGCAGCTATTGATGCGCCATTACCTAGGTGACAGGTAATGATTTTCTGGCTCTCGAAATCAACACCAAGTATGCGACATGCCTTTTGGGCTACATACTTATGGCTTGTTCCGTGAAAGCCATACCTACGGATTTTATACTTATCGTAGTAGTCATGAGGAATAGCGTAGAGGTAAGCATATTTAGGCATGGTTTGATGGAACGATGTATCGAATACAGCTACCTGGGGAACGCCCGGGAGTAGCTTTTCCATGGAAAGAATCCCTTTAAGGTTGGCAGGATTGTGAAGGGGGGCAAGCTCTATACACTTTTCAATTTCACTCTTGGTGAAATCGTCAATTAAGCTACTCTTGGTGAAAAATTCACCACCATGAGCCACACGGTGTCCAACAGCAGTAATCTCATTTAAACTCTTAATTACGCCATGTTTTTCGTTAACAAGCGCCTCAAGAATAAGATTAATACCGGTTGTGTGATCGGGGATGCTGGTAACCACCTCGTACCTATCCTTACCCTCAGGCTTGTGAGTAAGAATAGCATCGGTAAAACCAATACGTTCAACAATACCCTTAGCTAGTAACTGACCATCATTGGCCATGTTTAGCAGCTGATACTTAATGGATGAACTTCCGCAGTTCAGAACGAGAACAATCATTGTTTTATTATTTTGATAGTCAAACAATTAGTTAATTCAATTTACATACGCAAAATTAGGAATAAATACCTTCACCTTCAAAGCATTTAAGGCTTTTTAAAGCATTAACTGGTTGATTTATAGTAAAACAGGCGTTTAAAACACCTCTAACACTCTGAATTACATTGCAATATGTAGCATATGTTTTTCAACATGGTATTTTTTTTTCTTGAATTGCTTACGATGTTATACCCAGTTTTATATTTTTTCAAAATCAAATCATTAGAATCAAAATTACGGGAAGAAAATCATAGAAAAATAAATTGCTTTAAGTTTGTATGAATTTTTAAAGAGGTATGAAAGATTTGGAAATCAAAATAAATGAGCTGAGCGATCTGCTAAGCTGCGAGGTAAAATGGGACGAATCCACGCTTATTCAGTATTCAACCGATGCATCGGCATACAAGGAGAAACCCTATGCTGTAGTTTGGCCACAAGATGTAAATGATATCCAACAGGTTATTCGCTTTGCCAAAAAGCATAAAATACCAGTTATTCCACGTGCAGCAGGAACCTCGTTGGCGGGACAGGTAGTTGGCAAAGGCATTATTATTGATATCTCAAAGCATTTCCGCAGATTCATCAACCTTGATATTGAAAAGAGAAGGGTTACCGTTGAACCCGGTGTTATACTCGATGAGCTTAACCTCTTTCTTAAACCACATGGTTTATTCTTTGGCCCTGAAACATCAACATCAAATCGGTGTACCCTCTCGGGTATGGTGGGCAATAACAGCTGCGGCTCACATTCTTTGGTATACGGGAGCACCCGCGATCATCTTTACTCAGTAAAAATGGTACTCGACGACGGAAATGAATACCTTTTTGGAGAGGTAAATAAAACCGAATACGATGAAAAACTAAGGCTTTCAAATCGCGAAGGGGATATTTACCGTTACATACATAACCTTATAGGTAATGAGCAAAATCAAAAGTTAATTACTTCGAATTTTCCTGATCCCAGTGTAAAACGTCGGAATACGGGCTATGCCCTGGACACGTTTATTGGAACAGTGGCTGCTGGTGGTGAATTACCGCTTAACCTTGCAAAATTGATTGCCGGGAGTGAAGGAACTTTTGGCATTATCACCGAAATAACCCTAAACCTGGTACCTCTTCCCCCTAAGGAAAAAGCTGTAGTCGCTGTACATTTAAAAAATCGCACCGATGCCTTCAAGGCAAACCTTATAGCCCTGAAGCACAAACCCTGGGCTGTGGAACTAATGGACAACATTATCCTGGATTGCACTAAGGGCAATATTGAGCAGCAAAAGAACCGCTTTTTTGTTCAGGGCGACCCGGGAGCCATACTTATTGTTGAATTCTTTGCCGATAGTAAAGGCGAAATTGAAAGCGCTGCCCAGAAAATGGAAAGTGATATGCGTGAGGCAGGCTACGGTTATCATTTCCCAATTATTTGGGGTGCTGAAACCTCAAAGGTTTGGAATCTGCGTAAGGCTGGACTTGGTGTATTATCGAATGTTGTGGGCGATGCAAAACCCGTTTCGCTTATTGAAGATACTGCGGTTCCTGTTGAAAGGCTACCCGAATACATGGACGATTTCGAAAAAATAATGCAACGATATGGGCTTGAATGCGTTTACCATGCACACATAGGAACGGGAGAACTCCATTTAAGGCCCGTGCTTAATCTTAAGGATCCTAAGGATGTTGAGCTATTCCATACCATTGGCTACGAAGTGGCCATGCTCGTTAAAAAGTACAAGGGTTCTTTAAGCGGCGAACACGGCGATGGAAGATTGCGAGGCGAATTTATACCCATCTTTTACGGCGAAGAGGTTTACCAGCTCATGCGAGAGCTGAAGTTCGCTTTTGACCCTGATAATATTTTTAATCCGGGAAAAATCATCGATACCCCACCCATGAACAGCTCTTTAAGGTATATTCCCGGTCAAAAGGAAAGGGTTATTGATACCATTTTCGATTTTTCGTCCTCGCTTGGAATAATACGCGCTACAGAAAAATGTAATGGTTCAGGCGACTGCCGAAAAACACATTTGTCGGGCGGAACACTTTGCCCAAGCTACATGGCAACACTTAACGAAGCTAACACAACACGCGCACGAGCTAACCTACTCAGGGAATTTTTATCATACAGCCCTAAAAGAAACCCATTTAATCAAAGGGAGCTATACGAAATACTGGATTTATGCCTCTCATGCAAGGGATGTAAGAACGAATGCCCCTCGAGCGTTGATATGGCAAAGCTTAAAGCCGAATTCTTACAGCACTGGTACGATGCAAACGGCATCCCCATACGAAGTAGGATGGTAGCCTACATTGCCCATATAAACCGAATGGGTAGTTACTTCCCCCGATTAACAAATTGGTTTTTAAGCAATAAGGTAACATCAAAAATTCTGATGCAGGCAATAGGATTTGAACCTAAACGAAAAATGCCCCTGCTAGGTGAATCTACCCTTAAGAAATGGTTTAAGCGGAACAGATGCCATTCAGCTAAACACAACGGAAAGGTTTACCTCCTACCTGACGAGTTTACAAACTACAACGACGTACATATAGGCATTAAGGCTGTTGAATTGCTTAATCGGCTTGGTTATGAGGTGGAACTGGTTGATATTTTTGAAAGTGGTAGAACCTATATTTCAAAGGGTTTGGTAAGAACCGCCAAGCGTATTGCCAACAGCAACATTGAAAAGCTATCGGGTATCATAAATCCAGATACACCCCTTATTGGAATAGAACCTTCGGCAATACTTAGTTTTAGAGATGAGTATCCCGATTTGGTATCCCAAGAAAACAAGCAAAAGGCAAATAGTTTAGCAGAGAACTCTCTTCTTTTTGAAGAATTTTTTATTAGGGAGGCTGCTAAAGGCAGAATCAACCCAGAGATGTTTACTACAAGAGCCCAGCACATTAAGTTACATGGACACTGCCAGCAAAAAGCAATTGCCTCAACAACACCTACTAAAGCAATGCTATCGTTTCCTGTAAACTATACAGTGGAGGAAATCCCGAGTGGTTGTTGCGGCATGGCAGGGGCATTTGGTTATGAAAAGGAACATTACGATTTATCGATGAAAGTGGGTGAGTTAGTTCTGTTCCCCGAAATCCGTAAAACACCCCTTGACACAATAATTTCTGCACCCGGAACAAGCTGTAGGCACCAGATTAAAGATGGTACTGGCCGAAAAGCCCTTCACCCCATTGAGGTGATGTGGGAGGCGTTGGTTTAAAGGATAAAGGATAAAGGGTAAAGGATAAAGGGTAAAGGATAAAGGTTAAAGATTTGAGGTTCAAAGTTTAAGGTTAAAGGGGTTAAAACAATCCACTTTGCAATATTTCAGAACTATCTCAGCATTTCTGCTTTCTGATTTTTAGTTTCATACTAATTATTCGGATTCTTCCCCTTCCCGTTTTCACACGTTTGCGGTGCATAATTATTTGTAACATCAAGAGTTTTGATACTTTTTAGCATTGTACGTTTAAAAAAATTCATACCTTTGCGAACGTGGAAAAAATTTGGCTTTTTACAATTTGTAATATACCAAATAATGAGGTAAACATGAACAACCAGTTTTAATTATTGAGGTATATCGAAAAAATGATTACAATTTGTAACTTTTTCGGCAGTTTTACTTCAGTTTTTAAAACAAAGACTTTAGCGTAAAAAACCTTAACAAACGAAATTAAAACCAATGAAAAGAGTTTTAGTAGCAACAGGAGGCGGCGATTGTCCTGGATTAAATGCGGTGATCCGGGCAATTGTTAAACGTGCCTCTCAGGAACCCGACTGGGAAGTTATTGGTAGTATTCAGTCGTTCGATGGAATTCTACGTGAGCCTACTGAAATCAAGGTGCTCGACGAGCGTGCTGTGGCAGGCATTCACGTACAGGGTGGTACAATAATTGGAACAACCAATAAGGGAGGCCCCTTTGCTTGGCCTGTTAAAAATAAGGATGGCTCATGGGGTGCGGTTGACCGTTCCGATGAGATGATCCGCAAACTACAATATCTGGGGATTGATGCTGTTATCAGTATTGGTGGCGATGGTTCTCAACGCATTTCACAACAGCTATTCGAAAAAGGGTTGAATATTATTGGTGTTCCCAAAACCATCGATAACGACCTTTCAGCAACTGACTTTACTTTCGGTTTCCAAACTGCAGTTCAAATTGCAACAGAAGCCGTTGATAAGCTGGTTACCACGGCCGCTAGCCATAACCGAGTTCTGATTCTAGAGGTAATGGGACGTTATGCCGGGTGGATTGCACTGCATGCTGCTATTGCCGGCGGTGCTGAGGTTTGCTTAATTCCTGAAATCCCATACGATATCCATAAGGTTGCTGAACGACTCCAAAGTCGTTACAATAAAGGGAAAGGACATGCCATTGTAGTAGTAGCTGAGGGTGCTCTACCCAAGGGTGGCACACTGGTATCGGCTGAAAGCGATGAGGTTGGTTACCATAACCTCCGACTTGGTGGAGTTGCGCACAAAATTACACGAGACCTTAAGAGCATTGGTTTTGAGGCCGACATCCGCGAAACCGTTCTTGGACACTTGCAGCGTGGTGGCATTCCCGTAGCTTACGATAGAGTTTTGGCTACTCAGTTTGGCGTAAAGGCCTTTGAAATGGTGCTTGAGGGTAAATTTGGCGAAATGGTTGCATACCGTCACCCCGATATCATTTCCGTGCCCCTTATTGATGCCATTAACCGTCCCAACTTTGTTGACCCTGATTGCGACCTGGTGCGCACAGCTCGAGGTGTTGGTATAAGCTTTGGTGAGTAAAAAGTATTTATCAATAACAGGAAAGGGGAAGTTTAAACTTCCCCTTTTTTTTCAAGTTTCAGCGTACTTTCAGACTTCTAAATAGGATCGTTGCAAACCTCGCAAACCGAGGGGGCTTTAATTCCAGAATACTCAATTAATTCCCACCCTGACTCAGCCATATCCTCGTCTCCGGGTTCATAGTTCCAAACGATTTGGATTGGTACCCCCATCTCAAATATCTCCTGCATGTGCTGGAAAAGGGTAATCATATACTTATACGAAGCGGAGTTAATGTATTTGAAGAAAAGCCTAAAGTTTATTGGCTTAACCGATTTGGCTCCATTTTTTTGAATTTCAATTTTAAACTGGGTGAGCCACTTTACTACAGGTTCGTAAAAACTGGTTACATTTTCCGGATGACTAACCCCAATTATAGTGAAATTGCCACTTTGGGGATCAAATGTAATATCTGGGGAATCCTTTCTGGCTTTAATGCGTAATGGTTCCATTATGGTATGTTTTTACATTTCAGGCTTTGGTACAAGTTTAAAAGGTACTGATATCAACTCGGCAAGTTCCTCGCCTGCCTCCTCAAGTTCAGCATCTTGCTGAGGATATTTCCATACTATCTGAACCTCATACCCCTTTTTAAAAAGCTCTTTGATGCGGTTCATTATAATCAATATCATTTTTGAGGAAGCAGTATTAAAATACTCAAAATCGAATTCAAAGAGTGAGGTTTTGTTGGGGTTTTTCATGTAATCGTCCAACCAAGCAATAAGTGGAGTGTAAAACGATTTAACGTCCTCCGGAAGGGATTTCCCTTGAATAGTAAACTCACCGCTATCCCGGTCAAAAATAACTTTGGGTGTGGTAAGTGTTGGTTCGAGGTGAAGCCTTTCCATGGACGTTAGAAGTTATTTGGAAATATGCTGGTAGCTAATCATCTTAAAAGGCAACTCAAGCATATCGGCATAGTCGTTACCAGCATCGTGCATATCCTCATCATCCTCCATATAGTGCCACTCAACTTCAACGTCCTTACCAGCCGAATACATTCCATCAAGCAATTCCAAAACCTCAAGCAGCATTTTTGATGATGCAGTATTAAAATACTCCATTTTTACCTTAAAAACGGTTTTTGGGTTTGGATCTTCGGCATAAGCTTTTAACCACCTAAGTACAGGGTTATAAAACTCCTTAACATCCTCAGGTAGCGATTTCCCTGTGATTTCGAACTTATTGGCATCCTTGTCGAATGTAATATTTGGGGTTTCGTTAGTCCCTTTGATGATTAATGCATCCATACTGCTATGTTTATAAAAATCACTTTTCAACTTAATAAAACAAATATAAACATTTTACCCAAAATATCAATAGCAAAAAGTTATTGTTTGAAAATAATTTTGACAAAACGCCGGGGAAATTCCTTAAAACAACCTAAGGTTTAAATGCTCTGAAAAGGGTTATGGGTATCGATGCTAGCGTAATACTCGTACCGGTCAATAAACTCCCCAATAAGAAAGAGGGTGAGAAATGGGGCTATGTTTGCAGGAATCAAATTAAAGAGTAATCCTACAAGTGGTATGAGAATACCTAAAAATCTTATAAATGAAAAAATTACCTTTTTAGGGTTGAATTTTTGAATGTATGCATGGCGTACCAGGTAAAGCAATAGTTTGATGGTTGCAAGAAGAACAAAGGCTTTTGACAAAGTTATTAACGAAAATAGCGTAGAGGCGGTTAGCAAAGTATTTGCACTGTGTATAGGGGTGCTATAGTTTTTACGAACCACGTGGTAAACCATTTCAAGGGAGATGAGAAAAACCGTTCCTACAACCACCGAAAACCAAAATAATGGAGGTTTTTCAGTTAAAACGTAAAGCAGACCTGAAAAGGCAAACAAACCAAAAAGAGCAATTTCACGACTCAACCAGCTCGATTTAACATGAAGCAGGGCTCTTATCGCCCTTAGAGGCTTGCCTAAATGGAATAAACTTGCAAAACCCGCAAAAGCAAGTAATAAAATGAAGGAAATCTTAGAAAAGTATGAGATTTTCTCAAGGCGATAAAAGGTGATAAACCATCCCACTAATACAGCTGAAAGGGAAGTAAAAACAAACAAAGGGATTTCCTTTGTGGGATGAATACGGGGGCTATATGTCTCAGCAAAATCGGATTGTTGAAGGCCCGTGGCCTCAATAGCCATTTCGGGCAAACTATCGTTGATACTTTCATTAGCTACATTAATGCGAGGCGAAGTAGCGACTTCAGGGAACCCGGGTTTTGATAGATTAGCCTCTACCTTTATTTCACCAAAGGTGAGAGCGCCTGTTGGACATGCTGCAGCACAAGCAGGTATGCCTCCAACCTTTAGCAGATCGTTACAGAAATTACATTTTTCCACCACACCCTTACCCGGGTTATATTTAGGCGCTTCATAAGGGCAGGCCCAGGTACAGTACTTGCAGCCAATGCATTTTAGAGGGCTGTGTATTATTGCTCCAGTTTCATCGTCCCTTGAATATGCAATTGCAGGGCAATTAGTCATGCAAGGTGCATCAATACAGTGGTTACATGCTAATGAAAGGTTGATGAAACCCTTTAATGGAATTTTTAAGGGGTTGCCATTAACCACCATTCGCCATGCCATTGGGGGTTCGGTATGGTTTTGGTTATAGCATGCCACTATGCATGCATGACACCCCACGCATCGGGAATAATTGAATATGAACCCCCTGTCGCTCATGGTTTACGTTTTACGAGCTTAACCTCTACCCTATTGTTATGAAATGCTGATCCGTGTCCCATATCGGTTTCTCTACCTTCCGAAAGGACATTCACCGGTGCACCCTGTGTTCTCCACCATCCGTTTGGGATAACCACACAGCCCACCCTTACCTCATAGGTTAGCTGTGCCTTAACCCTGAACGAACCCCTACTGTTAAAAATTTCAACCAGATCGCCATCGCCTATTCCCCTTTGAATGGCATCAGCCGGGTTAATTTGTAATACCGGTGCGCCACTAATCATTGATATCACTTTTAAATTATTGAATTGGCTATGTATTCGGTTTTTGGTGTTTGGCGACATTAAAAAAAGCGGATATGGCGTTTGGTTCTGGAATAGCTCTACGGCTGGTTTATAGGTTGGAAGTGGATTTTCACCCCATAAAGTTTGAACCTGCTCAGAGTACAACTCAATTTTCCCCGAGGGAGTTGGAAATCGATAATCGGAGAATGCAATTTCCTGAAGACCGGGAGCAAGTATTGGGCCTTTCCTGAGCTCTTCGAGCGATAAGTTAAACTCGCGCAGCTTACTATCAAGGTACCTATCAACATGTTCATCGCCCGGGGGAAGTAAAATATTGGATAACTCGGCCTCATTAAACCCTAGTTTTTGTGCAAGCCACCAGTAAATTTCGGTTTCGGGCTTAACCTCTCCGGCTGGTTCAACCACTTTTTGCTTGAGCTGAATGTAAGGATTCCAGTACGAACCAACTATATCGGATTGTTCAAACATGTTTTTAGCCGGTAGGATAATATCGGCTTCCAGAGCCGTATCGGTCATGAATTGCTCCACCACCACTCTGAAATCGAGTTTCCGGAAGGCCTCAAGAACTTTGCCCGTATTTGGGTTTTGGGTTAGCGGATTTCCGCGTTCTACCCAAATCATTTTTAGTTCAGGATTTTTAGTGGCAAGCATGTCCTCTCCTAACCGCGCAGTTGAAATGGAACGACGTATAACGCCATCGGGTTTATCGGGCGGATAGTAACAGAGTGGCTCCAGTACATCGTCAAAAACATAACTTTGAAGGTTAGCGTAGTGCCAGCATGCGCCGGATTTCCCAATATTACCTGTAATTACACTAAGGGCAAGTATTGCCCTTACAGTCTGTCCCCCGTTTGTATATCGCTGCATGCCATAACCTGGTATTAATGTCATTGGTTTTACATTGCCAATGTACCATGCCAGCTTCTCAATTAAGCTAACTGGCACCCCCGATATATTGGATGCCCATTGAGCCGTAAAGGGTTTAACATGTTCAGCAAACTGATCAAAACCATGAACATGGAGTTTGATAAAATCACTATCAATCCATCCGTTTTGAATAATTATGTTGGCAACAGCCAATGCAATAGGTGCATCGGTTGATGGGTATGGCTGTAGCAGCAAAGTAGCTCTTTGGGTTGATTGGGTTCTACGTGGATCGATAACCACAAGTTCCGCCCCCTTATCAAGCGCATTGTTCAGGGGTATCATTTCGTGAACGTTGCTCTCAGCTGGGTTTTTCCCCCAGAGAACAATTAGCTTAGCATTCTCTAAATCCCAAGGAACATTGTGCTTATTTTCACCAAGCGTTAAGCGCGTAGCCTCCAAACCTGCAGGCCAGCAAAGATTACCGTAAACGGTTGTAGCCCCTCCGTAAACATAACGCCAGAACTTTCCGCTGAAATCGTTTAACAAGCCGGCCATGCCGCTGGCAGCGTAAAACAAAACCGATTGTTGACCGTAAACATCGCGGAAATGTATCAGCTTTTCAGCAATAGTTTCAAGAGCCTCGTTCCATGAAATGCGTTTAAAGGAACCATTTACCTTTTTGAGTGGATAAATAATACGATCGGGTGAATTTGCTCGTTCCACATAGCTTAAACCTTTAAGGCATCCCCCAAAAGGAGTTGCCTTATTTAAGGGTAAATGGTTGATACCTACAACTTTTCCCTTATCAACCTGCACAACAAGGCTACATGTGCTGTAGCAGTTTCGTGGGCAAGCAGTGATGAACTCCTTCACTTAACTTTACTTTTGGGTTTCGGCAAGGTATTGCTCCTTGGAAATAAAGAAACCATCCTTTAGGTAGTAAACTGCACCATACTCATGGTCGACACGAGTGTAGAAGGTGATTGTGTTGTTCCGGTTAAACACTGTTCGGGTAAGTATTATTCGTGGATAACGGATAACCTCATCGGTACGTTCACGGGTATATCGTTTGGCAATATCCTCGGCAGCAAGCAGGGTTACAACCTGATCGGCATCCTCCTTGCCAATTTGGGCGCTCATTTTCTCGGCCACAAGCTTAAGGCGTAACTCAGCATCGCGCTTACGCTGCTCCTCAAGGAGCAACTTTTTTTGCTCCTCTGCTCTACGGCGTTCCTCCTCCTCACGTTTTAGCCGTTCGGCTTCCTGTCTAGCTTTTTCCTGTTCTGCCTTCAGACGTTCCTCACGTAGTTTAGCTTCGGCAATAGCCCTTTCTTCAGCCTCTTTCTTTAACCTTTCAGCCTCTTGCAGTTTTGCCTCTTCCTCGGCTTTACGTTTGGCTTCCTCGGCCAATCGTTGAGCCTCAGCCTCCTTGCGAATGCGTTCTTCTTCCTTTAAACGAGCCTCCTCGGCAGCCTTACGTTTAGCTTCTTCTTCCTGTCGAACACGCTCTTGCTCCTGTTTAAGCCTTTCCTCCTCCTGCTTTCTCAATTCTTCTTTCTTACGGGCTTCCTCCTCTGCTTTTAACCTCGCCTCTTCCTCAGCTTTTTTGCGTTGCTCTTCCAATCTTTTTTGTTCCTCAAGTTTTGCTTTTTCCTCTGCCAGCCTTCGCTCCTCGGCTTCCTTTCTCAGCCTTTCCTCTTCTTTAAGTCTGGCCTCCTCGGCAGCTTTACGTTTTGCTTCCTCCTCCTGACGGATACGTTCCTGTTCTTTTCTCAGCCTTTCCTCCTCCTGTTTTCTGAGTTCCTCTTTCTTACGAGCTTCCTCCTCAGCTTTTAACCGAGCTTCCTCCTCGGCCTTTTTCTTAAGTTCCTCCAGACGCTTTTGCTCTTCCAACCTTTTCTTTTCCTCTGCAATGCGTCGCTCTTCAGCCTCTTTCCTTAACCTTTCCTCCTCCTTTTTTCTTGCCTCCTCAGCAGCTTTGCGCTTAGCCTCTTCTTCCTCTTTACGTTTTTGGGCTTCAGCTAAAATGCGTTGTTTTTCCTCCTCTGCCTTTCGGGCTTTTTCTTCCTCCTCCTTCTTCTTTTTCTCCTCAGCTAACTTTTTGTTTTCATTTTCAATTTCTTTAAGCACTTTAAGGGAGTAGTCGGTATCGTAGGTAAAGTCTCTTATATCCCTTGCATACATTATCTTTGCAACAGGATTGGCATACTCCTTAATAACGTCCTCACTCTGTTTTTCAAGAACCACATCAAATCCGGTCATTTGCTGAATATCCTTACGGAATGTTTCAGGAACACGAGTATCAATTAAAACCTTTTTAGTGATATAGCCAGGTTTCTCAAAAACTATGATATACTCGGAGTTATACTCAAGAATAAAATCAAAAACCCCTTTATTGCTAACCGATATGGTTTGAACTACATTTCCGTTTTGGGTTACCGTTACCTTTGAACCCTGTAAATCGCCCTTTTTAACTATTAGCCTAGCCGATACCTGCAATCCATTCTGAGCAATGGACGATAGGCAAAGTAAGATAATAACCGATATTGTAAAAAAAGCCTTTGATATTATTGATTTCATGAGCGACATATTCTGCATTTTCAGTCCAAGCAATTGCAAAATAACAAAAGTTCTAACAAATTAAGTAAAAATATTTGAAAGTGATACGAATAAATTGACTAATCGGTTCGACATTTTGTAATAATCCTTG
>Ga0209204_1001265_pt1 | contig 24356 bp, 29 predicted proteins | sample AD_JPNMR2_MetaG_FD_184425 | JGI IMG/M metagenome (GOLD analysis project Ga0209204, IMG submission 184425) | Active sludge microbial communities of municipal wastewater-treating anaerobic digesters from Japan - AD_JPNMR2_MetaG (SPAdes) (version 2) | ecosystem: Engineered > Bioreactor > Anaerobic...
ATGGTTTTTTGGCTGTTGTTTACTTGGTCATTAGATGCTCAAGAATTAATCTTCGGGCTCATATTAACGTTTGTGGTTACGCTTTTCACATACGACCTTTGGTTAGATACGAAATTCTTGAATGTGTTGAACCCGTTAAATTGGCCAACGCTCATAGTTTATTTCTTTGTGCTCTTAAAAGAAATGGTAAAAGCCAATATTGACTTGGCTCTACGGACGTTGAATCCAAGGTTGCCTATTTATCCTGGCATAGTGGAAATAGAAGCGGACTTCCCATCAGACGAGGCATATACGCTGGTAGCTAATTCCATAACATTGACCCCAGGTACCATAACAGTTGATATAGATAAAGACGAGAAGAAAATGTACATCCACTGGATCCACGTTGATACGGAGGATCCTAAAAAGGGTGCGGAAATCATCTATGGTTTTGCCGCCCCGTTTGCGAGGAGGCTTTTCCCATGAGTGTTGAATTACTGCTCATGTTATTCCTTATCATTTTGTCTGTGGTTCTTCTGTACAGGGTTGTAATAGGGCCCCAGGACATGGATCGTATTGTTGCGATGTCGACAATCTCTCCTATTATTGCGGTGGTATTAGCTCTTTGGAGCTTGGAAATGCGACGTGGTATTTACCTGGACATAGCTTTGGTACTGGCCTTACTGGACTTTATCATGGTAGTTGCTTATGCACGCTACATAAGGGGGGAGCTATAGCATGGATTATGTAGCTTATGTTTTTTATGCCATAGGTGCTTTTTTCAATTTTGCTGGTGTAGTAGGTATACTTCGTATGCCTGATCCCTTCTGCAAGCTACAGACTTCTACAAAGAATGTAACACTCGGCTGCATAAGCATAATGCTTGGCGTTTTTCTAAGAGAGATTCATTTGGGTTTGCTTTCCAGCTTTGGAGTGAAGGCATTACTACTCTCACTTTTTATGCTCATTACAAACCCCACTGCTTCTCATGTACTAGCTAGAGCTTGTTATTACGCAGGGGTTCCACTTTGGGAGAAGTCTGTGACGGACCATTTGAAGAGCAGAAAGGAGGCTAAAGCAGATGAGTAATGGCATCCTTTTGCTACACGTGATTAACCTTGTAGGGGCACTAATTAGCGCCTGGTTCACAGTTTTGCAGAGGAATCTTGTCAGAGCTGTCATTGGTCAAGCTGTTATGGGTTCATTTGTTGCTTTGGAGTTCCTTCTTCTAAATGCTCCCGACGTTGCAATTGCAGAAGCTGCAGTGGGTGTTGTTGTTGTACCAATTATCTTCTTCGTGGTTCTGCAAAGAACCAAGGAGGTGGAAGAATGAAATTTAGAGACTTTCTGGCTTTTGTCATAGTGGGTTTTTTGTTTTTCGGCATATTCTTATCGCTGCACGGCAACGACAGTCTTTTCAATACGCCTCTTTCTGAGTATTCTACGGTGCAGGATACACCTGATCCTCTTATGCCCATACCGAATATTGGTAAAACCATAACCGAGTATGAAATAGCACAGCAGACCGGTAATAAGCCTGATTGCAAGTTTGCCGGTGGTGAATGCAGTGTAAATGCAGCCAACGTAGTGACGTCCATTGTGTTTGGTTACAGAGGATACGATACATTAGGTGAAGCCACAATCTTGTTTGTTGCCATAACTGGTCTGGTTTACATGGTTACGGCTTTGAAAGGTGGCGAAGAAAAATGACCATGGTACCAAAAGTCATCGTAAAGTTTATCTCTCCAATAGTAATGACACTGGGAGCTTATGTGGTGTTACATGGACATCTCAGCCCGGGAGGAGGTTTCCAGGGCGGAGTTATTCTAGGTGGTGTGGCAGCATTGGTGTTCCTCGTCTTTGGAGCTGACGCTGTGTTACACAGGTTCAACTTGGAGAAGTACACTCTCATGGAAGCTTTGGGTGGTATTGGTTTTGCAGGCGCGGCTATCATAGGGTTGTGGAAGACCGGTTTTTTTATGGGCGACTTTCTTGGTGTTGGCATAACCGGTAAGATCCTTAGTGCTGGAGTAGTTGCCTTAATGAACTTTTTCGTTGGCGTTAAGGTTTTTGGAGGCATCGTTGAAGTTATCGGTGCCATGGCTGAGACTAAGGAGGGGGAGTTTTAAATGCTTGCATTCTTACTCATGGCTGGTGTGTTCCTAGCTGGGCTTTATGGCATATTGGCCCGAAAGAATCTGATAAAAATCATCATCAGTTTGTCTGTTGTAACTTCTGGTTTAAACTTGATGATTGTATCTTTGGGATATTGGGGCATTGGTGCCACAGCTCCCATCTTTTTGGATATAAAACCCACACTCTCAGTAGCAGATCCTGTTCCACACGCTTTAACGCTTACGTCCATCGTCATTGATGTTGCAGTAACCGCCATGGCTTTAAGTATTGCGCTTTGGATCCACAAACATTTCGGTACCTTTGACATGAACAAGGTGAGGAGGCTGAAAGGATGACCTGGCAAGCATATCAACCGGCAGCTTTATTAATTGGTATACCTTTAGCAGTTGCTTTCTTGCTTCCTTTTATAAACATACTTTTCGGAAAAAGGAAGTTTGTTCCGACCTTTGTGGGCGTAGGCCTTGCATTGTTCCAATTACTATTTGGATTTCTTGTAGTGTTGCCAAAAGCGATAGATAAACCTATCTTCGTGTTTATGTCCGGCTTTAAACCCCCTCTGGGAATTGCTCTTTGGATAGATGTTTTCGGTGCGGGTCTGAGTATGTTGTTGTGGTTTATTGCTTTAGCTGCATTCATATATAACCTTTCCTATCTTCACGTGCACGACGAGATGCGGTTCATCATACTTACCATGCTCATGGTGACGGGAGCCACGGGTGTTTCTCTCACGAATGATTTGTTTAACATGTACGTGTTCTTAGAAATTGCAAGTATTAGTGCCTACGCTTTAGTCAATGCGTACAGGACTGCAGAAACTGCGGAAGCAAGCATCAAGTACCTAATTCTTGGTTCAGTAGCTACTTCATTTGTTCTATTTGCTTTGATACTGATCTACCAAGGTACTCGTTCGCTGAACATGTGGGATATTTCCTTTAAGATTGGTTCCATGCCTACGGGTACACTTTGGTTAGCGATTGCTTCGCTCTTTGTGGGCTTTGGTGTGGAAGGAGCAATCTGGCCTCTTAACAGTTGGCTTCCCGATGCTCACCCCGCTGCACCGGCTTCCATTTCCGCTTTACTTTCAGGTGCAGTAATCAAGATAGGCATTCTAGCCATGGTCCGTTTCATGTACATTGTATTTGCCCCTGTCATAGCTACAACAAAACAGTTCTCAGTGTTTCTCATGGTTATCGCTGCCTTGACCGTATTAGTTGGAGAAATTGCGGCATACAGACAGCACGATGTAAAAAGGCTTTTAGCTTTCTCTTCTACAGCACAAGTTGGTTACATGGTACTTGGCATTTTTTCAGGGAGTCCCATTGGATTTGTGGGCGGCATATTACATCTTTTTGGGCACGGATTGAGTAAGGCCCTAGCATTCTTACTTACTGGAGAGATTACGGATAAAGTACCAGACAGGGATCTAAACAAAGCTGGTGGTGCTTTAAGTGGGATTAGTGTTGCTTATTCAAACTTACTTTCTGTACTCGGCCTTTCAAGCATGCCTCCATTTATAACATTCTTCTCAAAGCTGTTCATATTGATGGGATTAGTACAAAGACAGTTCTACTGGGCAGCAGCAGTGTTAGCCATCGGCAGCATAGTGGAAGCTAGCTATTACGGTTCTTACTTGGCAATCACTAGCGGTTCTCCTCTGAAGTGGGATCGCGTGAGTTGGCGCACTGTTGGTTATATTCTGCTTGCTTCTGGTCTTGTAGCTATTTCGTTCTTATCGCCGTTTGTAGATAATTTCTCTCAGGGATTACTCAACTTTACCGCCGGAACTCAAATGGGTTTTGATCATGCAGTTTTTAATGTTGCTGAATGGCTCATTAATAACGGTTGGATGTGGTTATGCATTGTTGCCTTGTTCATTTTAGCCAACCTGAGTTTGCACGCTGTTGGTTATGCAGGTTTGCTGATTTCGGTGCTTGTGCTAGTTTTCCCACAAAACGCGGCTGAGCTCTTAGGGCTGAGTGCAGGTAGCGTTACATCTACGATCCTCTTAGGGCTTTTGGCTGTGGGATCAGCCGTGCTTAGCATGGTATGTCTCTCAGGAACAGGTTGGGGTAAAAACAAGAGCTTTCAAATAAACGCTGCTTTGCTTGGTTTTATCAGCCTTCTTTGGTTAATTTCGTCAAACAGTCTGCTCAGCACACTGGTAGCTTGGGAGGTTCTGAGCTGGAGCGGTCTAATGATGGTGGTAGGAGAAGGTAACAGAGAATTAGCTTCCTCGTACTATGGCTGGGCTATGGCTTCTGGGCTGGCATTTATGTTTGCAGTGGCAGGTCAGGCTTTAGGTCAGAACTGGTGGCTCTTGGCATTGACTCTCGGTGTATTGATAAAACTTGGTATGTTTGGTTTCCACGGTTGGATGATAAAGGTGTATGGCGAAAGCTCTCCAGTAGTGGGAGCAGTCTTTAGCGGAATCCTGTCTTTGGGAGCGGTGGTGGTTACATTTAAGTATGGCGTGGAGAATTATCTTATGTTCCCTGTGGTCATTCTGGCAGGAGTTCAGATTATATATGGTGGGCTTATTGCATTGGGCAAGGAGAATCTCCGCGAAATATTGGCTTATTCATCTTTGTCAAACATGGGCTTCTTGATAATTGCTATCTTCTTAAGTTCAAAAGCTCTTCAGGGAGCAGGTTTAGGTTCCAATGCCATCGTTAGCTATGCTCCATTTATTTTTGCCGTTGCCTACGCGCTTTTCGAATCTGTTCTGTTCCTGGGTACCAGCTACCAAAGGAGCAACAAAGGAGTTTTACTCAGCTTGTCTGTAGTTGTAGCTTCACTGGCATCGGCCGCTATGCCTTTGACCTCAGGGTTCTTAGCAAAGTGGAGTGTGTACATGAGCAGTATTTACGCGTTTTCGCCCTTGTTAACGGCTGTGCTCATGCTGGGAACCATACTGAGTATTGCATACACGGCGAAATGGTTTATCTTGTGGCTCGGTAGTACATCAGTCACGAAGCGCGGTGTAGAAAACGTCTCTCTTTTGGTTGGCGCACTGGCTTTGATAGGTACCAGTTTTATTCAACTTGGAATTTCATGGACAGGTGCATTTTTCTGGATCGTGCTACTAACATTGTTGACTACTATTGTCATGCTTGTACCATTTTTCCGTAAAGCTAGGCAAGAAGGTGAAGTTTATACCGGTAGTGCGTTGTTTGAACCAGAACGTGCCACGATGCAATTTGAAGACCTTTTCTATCCTTATGGTTTGTGGTTATCCAAGGCGGCTGCACATGCTTTGGAAGCTGGTTACACGTACTTGACGTCATTTTTCGACTTCATGGCAGATGTGGTAAGGTCTACTTATACTGGAGTAATAAACGATTATGCCACATACATAGTGATCTTCTTCATTGCTGCGTTTGTTATTGGTAGGGGGTGGTTAATGTGAAAGTTGTGTATTGGTTGCTGTGGATTTTGCTGCTCTCAATATGGGCGCTTTTAGTGGGTGGTATCGATAGAAAAATCGTAGCTCGTCTACAAGGAAGATATGGCCCTCCTTTTTGGCAAAACATCACTGACTTTGTGAAACTGTTCTACAAAAAAGGAAAAGTAGCTAGCAGAAGTGCCCTCATGGTTGTGGATGCTGCTCTGGTCATGGGAATTGTAGCTGCGGTGTTAGCACTAAGCGTGTTGCCTTTTCCCATGGCAGGAGGGTATTTCCAACTCCTATCGACCAATGGTGACTTGATTATTTTCGCTTACGCCTTTGCTCTCATGGCCATGGTTTATGTACTCATCGGATTTGGAGGAAAGTCTCCTTATACGTTAGTAGGTGCTTCAAGAGAAATCTCCATGCTTTTGAGTTATGAAGTACCTTTCATACTGCTTATAGTTGCATTGGGATATAGAGCAGTGTTTGTTACCGGGTTACCTGTGGAGTCGATATTCTCCATGAGTGCTTTATTAGTGGCTAAAAGCCAGCTAGGTACGCTACTGATGGACCCCATATTCCTTGGCACTTTTCTTGTTCTACTGGTGTTAGGCCCAGCTATTGTGGGTTCTGTACCTTTTGACATTCCAGAGGCTGAAACAGAGATCGTGGATGGTTACGGTGCTGAACTTCATGGACCACGCTTAGCTGTGTTGTTTGGCCTTAAGCACATGAAACTGATAGCATACAGCTATTTCTTGTGGATGGTTTTTGTTAGTCCTGCTTCAGGAAACGTCTTTGTCAACTTGCTCAGTACTCTGTTGGGAACGCTACTTGTTGCCATAATCATTAACACCATTCCAAGAGCAGTTAGTGGTCGATTTAGGATCGATCAAGGTGCAAAGTTCTACCTCTTGGGTCCTGGTTTAGCTTCACTTCTACTGCTGCTACTAACATTGGTATAGGAGGGAATATCGCATGAGCGTGTTTAAACCAGAAAAATCTTTATGGATATACCACCTGAACACTGGAAGCTGCAACGGGTGCGACATAGAAATACTCGCAGCTTTAACGCCTAAATATGACGCAGAACGTTTTGGTGTGAAACTAGTCGGTAGTCCAAGGCACGCTGACATCATTGTAGCTACTGGTCCCGTTACCGCAGTAGCAAAAGAAAGCGTTCTTCGCGTTATCGATCAGGTTCCTGAACCAAAAGCTATTGTGGTAGTAGGTGTTTGCGGCATTACAGGCGGTGTTTTTAGGGGCGGGTACAGCATAGCTGGACCACTAGATACATTGGTACCAGTGGATGTCTACGTTTTCGGCTGCCCACCGAAGCCAGAAGGAATCATGGTAGGGATATTGAAAGCTGCTGAGGTTCTTGAGTTAAAACGCAAAGGAGTTTACCAGAAAGACGTGGTAAAGATTACAGAGACAGGAGGCGTATTGTAAGATGCCTTTCGGCGAAATATTCGGAAAACTCATGGATACACTTGTTGGTGGACCCGTGGTAAAACCTTTTCCAAAAGAGCCTGTAAAAGTTCCTCCCAAGTGGCGCGGGAAGCCGTTGTACGACGCTGAAGATTGCACTGGTTGTCGTCAGTGTGAGCGGGTCTGCCCACCGGGAGCAATAACTATTGAGGATAAAAAAGGGGAGTTCTTTCATTACAAGATTGACTATGGTGTGTGCATATACTGTTGGTACTGCATTGATGCTTGTCCTACCACGGCACTAACAGGTGATGACAAAACGGGCCTTTATGTGGGCACTGATCGGACTCAAGAGAGGATTGAAAGTGGTGTGCCTTATGTGGAATGTCCAGTATGCGGTTCGAAGGTATTGAGGCCTGCTAGGACATTGGTCATTAGACAATTCAAGAAATACACGCCTGAGACATTGGTCAGAGCATCAGTATGCCCCAAGTGCAGAAGAGAAAAGACTCCCGAAGAAATAGAATCTGCAGTTCAGAAATATCTGGAGGACCATGGAATATCCAGAGATTAGGTTGAAATACTTCGATGAAGCAGTTTCTGAAGGCACGATTACTTCTGATTTGAACGCAGACGTTATTGTGATTCATCAGAAGATATCTGCGTCGGTGGTCAACGCGTTCTTTCGACATGGTGGCAAGTGTCTCATGTCTTTGGACAAGAATGGCGCTATGCTTTTCTTCAGGCATAAATGGTTTTATGTGCCTTTTTGACACTTGACAACATAAGTGCTCGCTGCTATAATTCATGATGAGGTCGCGGGGTGGAGCAGCCAGGTAGCTCGCCGGGCTCATAACCCGGAGGTCGCAGGTTCAAATCCTGCCCCCGCAACCATGTTTTTTTATATGGCGGCGTAGCTCAGAGGTAGAGCAGGCGGCTCATACCCGCCGTGTCCGGGGTTCGATTCCCTGCGCCGCCACCAAAACACTGCTAATATATACTTGTTATGCTTGAAAGAACTTTTATCAGCACGCTTAAAAGTAACCCCGAGATATTTGGAACTCAAGGAATTGTGCTAGCTGTTTCTGGTGGAAAAGATTCCATGGTTTTATTGTATCTTGCAAAAAGGTTTGAACACCATCTTCCCAACAATGTGGTAGTAGCGACCCTTAACCACGGAATTAGGCGTGACGCATTAGAAGATGTAAAATTAGTGGTTCAATGTGCACAAAACCTTGAATTTCCAGTAATAGTGGGCTCTTTAAGTCCAAAAAGTTTTTGTGATGAAAATACCTTGCGAAACCAAAGAAGAGCGTTTCTGCTTGACGTTATGAATCAAGTGAAAGCTGACCGGATTTGGACTGCTCACCACGCCGATGATGCTGTGGAAACAATGGTTCTAAGGCTTGGGCGCGGTGCTGGCTTGATGGGGGCTACTAGTCCTAAACTTTACGATGATCCCTGGGCAAAGCCGCTCTTAACAGTCTTTAGTGAGGATATAGAAGAGTTTAGAAGGCGCTTCGGTGTTCCCTTTAGAGAAGATAGTACCAATTTACTCACTGATTATGAACGCAACAAGATTAGGCTTGAGCTCATTCCGTTTTGGTCAGAATTACTAGGTTACGATGTAAGAAAGACTCTCTTTTCCAGCTTGACATCGATGTCAGTGTTTAGAGAATTCGTGGAGGAGCAAGGTCTATGTCTACTTGATCAATTAACGGTAGAAAGAGTACCTAAAATGCTAAAATTGAGACGTAAAGCTTTTCTTTCTTACTCGCGCAGTGCACAGCTTGTGCTGTTTTACTTGGCGGTGAAGTCTCTAAAAGGAGACATAAGAAGCCGCGGTCACTTGGAGGATGCAGTGAACTGCGTAAGTAAGATCAGCGATAGGGATTTTGGCAATTTTGCTTTAAAGGTCAATAAAGAAATTTTTGTTGTGGAGGTGCTTTGATGGAGCTTGGTACCGGTGAAACTATCGAAAGAATACTCATCAATGAAAGCCAGTTACAAGCGAGAGTTGTGGAGTTGGCCAACCAAATTTCCATTGACTACGAAGGTAAAAATCCTTTGTTTGTTGGCATTTTAAAAGGAGCATTTGTCTTTCTTTCGGATTTGATTAGGCATGTGAAGATCCCTGCCCATGTTGATTTTATGCAGGTTTCCAGCTATGGTAGTGGTACTGAGTCCTCTGGTATTGTTAAGATCCTGAAGGATTTGGATATATCAATTGAAGATCGACATGTGATTATTGTGGAGGATATTGTCGATACTGGAGTAACCATGCAGCATCTACTGGAACTACTGTCTGCACGTAAGCCAGCAAGCTTGGCTGTTTGTACATTGTTGGATAAAAAAGAAAGACGCATAGTAGATGTGCATCTGAACTATGTTGGTTTTGAAATACCTAACGCGTTTGTGGTTGGATACGGTTTAGATTACGCTGAGTTCTACAGGAATCTTCCTTTTATAGGTATTCCCTATAAGGAAGTTTATGAATAGAAGCAAGTGGGTATATTCGATAAACCCTACAATGATAAAATGGGGTTAAAGGAGTTGAAAAGAAAAGAATGAAGAACAATAAAAGACCGGATTTGGGTTTATTGGTGTTCATAATGGTAGCTCTAATCATTGTTACCATGATAGGCCCCTTATTCTTAGGAGGTAGTTTAATTCCATCTACTGCTCCCACTACGGTAACAACTAGTGAAATTGTGGACATGATCGAAAACGGTGAAATAGAATCCATGATCATAGTCTCGAACTCCAATGTGAAGGCTACGACAAAAGATGGAAAAGTTTACACTGCTGATATTGATCTGATCGCGGAGGGTTTACTCCTAGATGCTGCCAAGAACAGCCCTACGCCGGTTAGGTTTAGTGTTCAACAAGAAAAAACCAGCATTTGGATAACAATTTTGGGAAACTGGATTCCCATCTTGGCTATGATCTTTTTCCTCATGTTCATGTTTAGGCAAAGTTCTGCTGGGAGTAACCAGGTCTTCTCTTTTACACGGTCAAAAGCGCGGCTTTACATGGAGGACAAACCTACTGTCACTTTTAAAGACGTAGCAGGATCTGAGGAGGCTAAAAAGGACCTTTTGGAGATTGTTGATTTTCTCAAAAATCCAAAGAAGTATCAGCTTATCGGTGCCAAAATTCCTAAGGGTGTACTCTTAGTAGGTCCTCCAGGTGTTGGTAAAACGCTAATGGCTAAGGCAGTTGCCGGTGAAGCAGGCGTACCATTTTTCTCCGTCAGCGGTTCGGAGTTTGTAGAAATGTTTGTGGGTGTTGGTGCTGCCCGTGTAAGAGATTTATTCGAACAAGCTCGAAAGTTTGCACCTTGCATTGTGTTCATCGATGAGATAGACGCAGTGGGAAGGGAAAGAGGAGCAGGCATAGGTGGAGGTCATGATGAACGAGAACAGACATTGAATCAATTACTGGTAGAGATGGACGGTTTTGACCCTTATGCTGGAATTATTGTGCTTGCCGCTACGAACCGCCCTGACATACTAGATCCTGCTTTGCTAAGGCCAGGCAGATTTGATAGAAAAGTAATATTGGACATGCCTGACGTAAACGGGAGAAAACAAATACTGCTAATACATATGAGAGGCAAACCCATCTCACAGGATGTGGATGTGGACAGGCTAGCTCAACTTACTCCAGGATTTAGCGGAGCTGATTTGGCTAACCTTGTAAATGAAGCAGCGCTTTTAGCTGCTCGAAAGAACAGAAATTTGGTAACCATGGAAGAGTTCGAGGAAGCCGTTGAGAAGGTCATGCTGGGTCCTCAGCGTGGTCGTGTGCTAAGCGCTGAAGAAAAGAAGATAACTGCTTATCACGAGATAGGTCATGCCGTTTGTACCGCAGTCCTTGATGACCCTAAAGAAATACATAAGATATCCATAGTGCCCAGAGGTATGGCCGTAGGTTATGTGTTTGGCAGTAGTGGTGAGGAAAAGGTCATGTATACCAGAGAGGAGCTTATTAGGAAAATTGCTGTTCTCTTGGGTGGAAGAGCTTCGGAAGAAGAATTCCTGAAAACTCAGACTACAGGAGCACAAAATGATTTGCAGCGCGCTACTGATATTGCACGGCGCATGGTGGTAGAGTGGGGCATGAGCGAACTGGGCCCAGTAACCTTGGAAGAGCGTCAAGACTTGGTGTTTTTGGGGCGGGAAATAACTAGGAATAAGAACTACAGTGAAGCCACTGCTCAGCTGATTGACCAAAAGATTAAAGAAATTCTTGAAGAAGCTTATCAAATGGCCAAGAAGACACTTGCTGAGCGGACTGACAGAATTCACAAATTAGCAGAAAGACTCATGGAAGTTGAAACCATGTCTTCCGATGAGTTTTTGACTCTTTTAGCGGAGGGGTGAATATGGGACTGGAGGAAGGAAAAGAAAAATGGATGGAGCTTTACAACAAGCACATCGGCAAGTATGCTGAAAGGCAAAAGGAGTTTGTTCTTGACAGTGGTTTAGTTTTAGAGCCCGTTTATGACCCTACCAATTCACATGTGGACTACGAACAGGATTTAGGCTGGCCTGGTATGTATCCTTTCACACGTGGGGTTCAACCTAACATGTACAGAGGTCGATTCTGGACCATGAGGCAATATGCGGGTTATGGTACAGCAAAGGAAACCAACGAGCGATTTCGGTACTTGTTGGAACAAGGACAAACAGGTTTATCAGTGGCTTTTGACTTACCTACGCAGATCGGCTACGATTCAGACCATGAGCTTTCCATGGGTGAAGTGGGAAAGGTTGGCGTTGCCATTGATACAGTGGAAGACATGCACGTTCTTTTCGACCAAATCGACCTATCCAAGGTTTCTACAAGTATGACAATAAACGCACCTGCAGCTGTACTTTTGGCAATGTACATTGTTGTAGCGGAAGAGAATGGTTTGGATCGCAAGGTACTTTCTGGTACTATTCAAAATGACATTCTTAAAGAATATGTGGCTCGCGGAACCTACATATTTCCTCCAAAACCTTCTTTAAGGCTCATTGCTGACACCATAGAATTCTGTGCAAAAGAAATGCCAAAATGGAATCCTATTTCCATAAGTGGCTACCACATACGTGAAGCAGGAGCCAATGCCGTTGAAGAAATCGCGTTCACCTTTGCCAATGCAAAAGCTTATGTAGATGCTGTATTAAAGAGAAATATTTCTGTGGACGATTTTGCGGGACAGCTTTCTTTCTTCTTTGCTGCTCATAATAATCTTTTGGAAGAGGTTGCTAAATTTAGGGCTGCTCGTCGGCTCTGGGCGAAGATCATGAAAGAACAGTACGGAGCAACAAAAGAGCGTGCAATGATGCTTCGTTTCCATACGCAAACTGCGGGCTCCACTTTAACAGCACAGCAGCCTCTGAACAATATCATTCGTGTAACCTTGCAGGCATTGGCTGCAGTACTCGGTGGCACGCAGTCTTTGCATACCAATTCTTATGATGAGGCCCTCTCCTTGCCCACAGAGGAAGCGGTGAAGGTGGCGTTGAGGACGCAGCAAATACTTGCATATGAGTCTGGCGTGGCTGACACGGTTGACCCGCTTGGCGGAAGCTACGTTATTGAGCAGTTGACCAACGAACTTGAAGAACATATTGCGAAGGAATTGAAAGCCATTGACGACATGGGTGGTGCTGTGGCTGCTATCGAGTCGGGCTACATGCAAAAGAGGATAGCTGAGAGCGCATACGAGTATTACAGGGGAGTGGCTAACGGAGAAAAGGTCATAGTTGGTGTGAACAAATTCGCAGACTCGGAAGAAGATCAGAGCTTTAGAGTTCTCAGGGTAGATCCAAAGATTAGGGAAGAACAAATTGCATCTATAAGTGCGGTAAAGAGCAAGCGCGACAACGTGAAGGTTGAGAAATCTTTGGAAGAACTTGGAAAAGCGGCTGCAACTGAGAACGTAAATTTGATGCCACTCATAATTGATGCTGTAAGAAATAGGTGCACCTTAGGAGAAATAATGGATACTCTTAGGGATGTATTTGGCGAATACAGACCGCCTGTGGTTTTCTAAAAGGGGGGTGCAAATAGATCATGGGAAGGAAAGTTGTTGTTGCTAAGCCCGGTCTGGATGGACATGATAGGCAAGCAAAGGTTATTGCGAGAGTGTTAAAAGACAATGGTTACGATGTAGTTTACACAGGTATCAGGCAAACGCCTAGTCAAATTGCCCAAACTGTTCTTCAGGAATCAGCAGAAGTAGTTGTGCTAAACAACCTAAGCGGAGCCCACCTAGAACTTTTTCCTGAAACGGCTAAGAAAATACGTGAACTTGGTCTAAATCCCTTTATCATCGGGACAGGAGTTATACCGCCTGAAGACCAAGAAGAGCTTTTGAAAAAAGGTCTAGACGTTGTTTTTGGACCTGGCACTCCTCCTCAGACCATAGTGGAAGCTATTAAAAAATGGGAACAAGCCAATCCCTGATAAAGGCACTTAGGAATGGTTCGCAGGCTGACATAGCCAGAGCCATTTCTTTGATTGAAAAAAACGGGGAGGACATGTCCGAGTTTTTAGACTTGCTTTATCGAGAACACACGAGCCCTGCTCCTTTGATTGGTTTAACGGGTTTTGGTGGAGCTGGCAAAAGCAGTCTAGTTGGAGCTTTGGCAGAGGCTTTACTCAAAGAGGGCAAAAGGGTAGGTGTTATGGCTGTGGACCCGACATCTCCAAGATCCGGTGGCGCTTTGCTGGGGGACAGAATAAGGCTTCAACATCTTTTCCCTAATGAGAACTTGTTTTTTAGAAGCTTTGCCAATAAAGGTGCTCTTGGGGGCTTAAGTCCAATTTTGATGGAGTCTGTGAAGATCTTGGAAGTAGCTGGTTTCGATTACATATTCTTAGAAACCGTAGGTATTGGACAAAGTGAAGTGGATATAACTCACTTTGCTGACGTGGTGGTCTTGGTGCTTTCACCCGGATTAGGCGATGAAATCCAGTTTTTGAAAGGTGGCATTATGGAAATTGCTGACATACTGGTAATGAACAAAATGGATATGCCCAGTGCCAATATTAGCTTGGCGGCTCTTGAAGCTTATGCTAGGCTACTTGATGAACCACCAACAGTGGTGCCCGTCTCAGCTATTGAACGACGTAATATTGATGTTCTTCTTTCTAAAATCGATAAGTGCTATGAGAAAAAGCAAGAAACCAAGGAGCTCGAAAAAATACGTAAAGAGCGAAACAAAGCTTTGTACCACTCATGGATGATGCAAATGCTTGAACCCATTGTAGACCAACGGTACAGTGAGGGAGAAGTTCCTTATATTGCAGCAAAAACCTTTGTGGATCGCATAGGGAGGTGCTTGGATGAACATTAAACATGTAGAGCACATAGGTATAGCGATGCCTTCTGAAGAAGAATCATTGCAGCTGGGAAGACTCCTTTTTGGGAGGGAGCCTGATACAGTAGAAGAGGTGTCTTCACAGAAGGTTAAGACCTATATTTACAAAGTTGGACAGACGAAGATAGAGTTCTTGGTTCCAACGTCCGAAGACAGTACCATAGCTAAGTTTTTATCCGACCGCGGGCAAGGGCTACACCATCTTGCCTTTGCTGTGGACAGTGTTGAAAAAGCCATTCAAGAACTTAAAGAAAAAGGTGTGCGTATGATAGATGAAAGTCCTCGAGAAGGTGTAGAGGGAACAAGAATCGCTTTCATACACCCCAAAAGCACAGGTAGAGTCTTAGTGGAACTGGTAGAAGGAGAGTAAACCATGGATTGGGAAGAGCTTTTACAGCAGTACAGGCAGCGAAAAGAGAAGATCTTTGAAGGGGGCGGTAAGGAGCGTATTAAAAAAATCAAAGATGCTGGTAAACTGACCGCCCGGGAACGTATTGAGTATTTGTTAGATCCAAACAGTTTTGTAGAAATTGGCGCTTTTGTGGAACATCGTGCGACGGCTTTGGGTATGGATAAAACTAAAGCGCCTGCAGACGGCGTTGTCACGGGTTTCGGAACCATTAACGGCCGTTTGGTGTTTGTAGCTTCACAGGATTTCTCGGTATTGGGTGGCTCTGTGGGTGAAATGCACGCAGCTAAAATAGCCAGAGTGCAGGATATGGCACTGCAATACAAAGCCCCTGTGATCATAATGAATGATTCTGGTGGTGCACGTATTCAAGAGGGCGTAGACGCCTTAAAAGGGTACGGTGACATTTTCTACAGGAACGTTAAAGCATCAGGTGTAGTTCCACAAATAGCTGTAGTTTTTGGGCCTTGCGCTGGTGGCGCTGTCTACTCGCCCGCACTCATGGATTTTGTTTTAATGACCTCCAATGCATACATGTTTATAACAGGGCCAAAGGTAGTAGAAACAGTGACTGGCGAAAAGGTAACAAATGAACAGCTTGGTGGTCCTCTGGTTCATGCCCAAAAGTCTGGCAACATACATTTTGTTGCAAACACAGATGAAGAAGCCCTTGATTTGACGCGCAGGTTGCTTTCATATTTACCAAACAGTGCTTACGAGAAGCCCATGTACATAGAACCAAAAGATGATCCAACTAGGTTGGTTCCAGAGCTTGCGGACATCATACCTGCTGAGCCTAACAAGGCTTTTGACATAAAAAAGGTTATACAAGCGATAGTGGATGATGGAGAATTCTTGGAAGTGCAGCCAGAATTCGCTCGGAGCATGGTGACTGGCTTTGCCAGGCTGGGTGGTCACGTGATTGGCATTGTGGCAAATCAATCTTCGTACATGGCTGGTGTTTTGGACATCGATTCTTCAGATAAAGCTGCTCGATTCGTTAGAACATGTAATGTTTTTAATATTCCCATTGTGACATTAGTGGACACACCTGGGTACATGCCTGGAACGCAGCAGGAATACGGGGGCATAATACGTCACGGAGCAAAGTTGCTTTATGCTTATTCTGAGGCAGAAGTTCCCAAGATTACTCTCATAGTAAGAAAGGCATTCGGCGGAGCCTACATTGCGATGGGTTCCAAGCATCTTGGTGCTGACATGGTGCTGGCTCTTCCATCAGCACAGGTTGCCGTCATGGAGGCTGAAGGAGCAGCCAACATCGTTTTCAGGAAAGAGATAGAAAGTGCTGAGAATCCTGATCAAGTCAGAGCAGAAAAGATAAGCGAGTATAGGCAACAATTTGCGAATCCCTATGTGGCTGCTTCCAGGCTTTATGTTGATGACGTTATTGAGCCTCAATTTGTGCGTTTAGCTATTTACAATGGTCTTGAACTTACGTTTTCGAAGAAAGGCTCTGTAGGTGTGAAGCATGGAAATATTCCGCTGTAGGGGCGATGAGATATGATGGCAAGCTTTCTTGACGCTTTAGTACTCACTGTTGTGGGAATGGCTGTCGTCTTCCTTGTTCTCGCCATAGACGCTTTAGTAACCTCATTGCTAAAGTCTGCAAGCCAAGAGAAGAAAGAGGCGGCTACTCCACTGCCTAGTCAAAGAACGTTATTTGAGCAGGAGCCAACGAAAGGCTTACCAGAGGCAGAGGGAGAGGGAGAGACTTTCGAAGAAGTTGAACCAGAAGTGGTGGCGGCTATTGCAGCCGCTTTGCATTATCACATGTTAAGAATGTCAAGGGTGAATTACGGCGTCGTGCGCCGCACGGATGTTAGGAGGGGACTGTGATATGGGCAAAGTATTCCAATATGTGGTTAGAGTAAATGGGAAAGAATACAATGTAGAGATCGAATCTGAAAACGAAGAGATTTTTCTTAAGAGCGTGACCAGAGCCGCCACAAGCGAAACACAAACACGTCGGGAAGAAAGTACTCAGAAGGTTGAGCCAGCGCCTACTGCTGCAGGCACTTCAGCACCTACTACTTCTAGCGCACCTCAAAAGCCTGCTGCTCCATCTAAAACTGGTGGTACAGTGGTGGAGGCTCCACTACCAGGTAAGATTCTCAGAATTAACGTGTCAGCGGGAAGTCAGGTAAAACGAGGTGATCTACTCCTAATCTTAGAGGCAATGAAAATGGAAAACGAAATCCTGGCGCCAGTAGATGGAGTTGTGGACAGCGTACTAGTTTCGCCAAACCAAACAGTAAATACTCACGATCCCTTAGTAGTGCTGAAGTAGGTGCAGCATATGGAACTAACGATATCTAATCTGTTTCAAACCCTTTGGCAAAGCACCAGCATTGCTGCCGCAGGTGCCGCTCAATGGAAAGATTGGATCATGGTAGCTGTGGCGCTGATACTTCTTTATTTAGGTATTTTTAAGAAAATAGAGCCGTTGCTACTAGTACCAATCGGTTTTGGTGCCTTGCTTTCTAACCTGCCGGTGGCAGGTGGGTATTTTTTGTCCCTGGAGTATGTTAAACAGGTTGGTGAGTTAAATCAAATTGTCAGTCCACGTTTACCATTGCTAGGGGACATCCTGTATTTCGGCGTGAAGAACGAGATCTATCCCATACTGATCTTCATCGGTATAGGGGCCATGACTGACTTTGGACCATTGATCGCGCAACCTTCATCGTTCCTGATGGGTGCTGCTGCTCAGTTCGGCGTGTACGCGGCACTGATAATATCTGTTGTACTGGGATTCAATTTAAAGGAAGCGGCTGCCATAGGAATCATAGGAGGTGCAGATGGGCCCACTGCCATTTACCTGGCAGTAAAATTAGCCCCTCACTTACTTGGACCCATTGCTGTGGCTGCTTACACTTACATGTCCCTTGTTCCTATCATACAACCTCCCATAATGCGTCTAATGGTAACGGAAAAAGAAGCGAAAGTGAGAATGAAGGAGCTTAGGACTGTAAGCAAGGTCGAAAGAATACTGTTTCCAATTGCAATAACTGTGGTTACTTCTATCTTCGTGCCTGCGTCGACACCACTCATAGGAGCCATAATGTTCGGAAATCTCTTAAAGGAGGCCGGTGAAACAAGAAGGCTCGCTGAGACGGCCGGAAACGAGCTCATAAACATTGTTACTATATTCCAAGCGTTGGCAGTAGGAGCTTCAATGAAAGCAGACACGTTCCTCACTTTGCAAACGTTGGAGATTGTGGTTCTCGGTGTATTGGCTTTTGCATTTGCTACGTTCGGTGGTTTGCTTTTGGGGAAACTTATGTATTACATAACAGGTGGAAAGGTGAATCCTCTCATTGGCTCGGCAGGGGTTTCAGCCGTACCCATGTCTGCCCGAGTTTCTCAAACAGTAGCACAGTCCTACGATCCAAACAATTTTGTGCTGATGCATGCTATGGGGCCCAACGTAGCAGGAGTTGTGGGGACAGCTGTTGCAGCTGGTGTTTTCCTCGCACTCTTAGGAGGTTAGTGGTCTATGGAGGTGTCAGAGCATTTAACGTGGGAGAAATTCTGGAGCGTAGTTGAAGGAAAAGAACAGTTGTACCTAGGCTCTAACACAAGAAATGAGCTGGAGCAAAAGCGTGAACAACTGCTGAGTATTTTGCAAGAGGGGAAGGTTATCTACGGAGTTAATACGGGTGTTGGATCCTTAAAGGATGTGGCACTTAAAGCTGACACGCTCGAGGAGTTCCAGGCTAACCTAATAAGAAGCCACGCGGAGTCGGTGGGACAAAGAGTTTCAAGGTCAGTCACCAAAGGTGCCATGGTACTTTTGGCGCATAGCTTGGCCCAAGGATTGTCTGGGGTCAGTCCCGAACTGCTGGAAAGAATCCTATTTGCAATCAACATGGACTACATACCCAGAGTAGGTTGCTTCGGTTCTGTGGGTGCCAGCGGTGATTTGTCATTCTTGGCCACACTAATGCTAGGTATTGTTGGTGAGAAACCTGTGTACGATGCTTCAGGTAATCCCCACGTGCTCGAGAAATTTGCACTGAGAGAAAAAGAAGGCCTTGCCGTAATAAACGGCACTCATTTTTCTCTTTCTCACATGATTCACTTGTTAGAAAAGTTCAAGAGGCTCGAAAAGATGACGAGGTGGACCTACGCCCTTCATCTGGAGACAAGGAAAGCTATTGTTTCATTTCTCGATCCTTTGGTTAGTCAAGCCAAGCCAGATCCATACTTTGAGCAGCTACTCTCTTGGCTAAGGGAAGTGCTCAAGGATTCTTCTGCGGTCAGAAGGTCAGGTCCTGAGGTTCAAGAGCCCTATGTAATAAGGTGTTTCCCGCAGCTTTATGCGCCTGTCATAAGAACACTAGACAATGTCGATTCTTGGCTGGAGCAAGAGATGAACATTGTTAGCGATAATCCACTGTTCAAAGATAGTGAGCCTGTTTTTCAAGGCAATTTCCATGCTGAAAGTATTGCTGTAATGTCTTCACAGCTAAGGGCTCTCTTGCCTCTTATGGGCAATATCTTATATCAGCTGCAGGAAAAACTGCTAAACCCTGAGTTTAGTCGTGGACTGCCAGCGTTTCTAGCTGAAGTACCGGGCCTTAACTCTGGTCTAATGATTGTTCAATACTTATCAGCAGATTTGCTTTCGGAAATCTCTATGCTGGCGAGTCCCATCACAATAATGAACCAAACCATGTCTACGGGGCAAGAAGACGTAGTATCTTTTGCTCCAACATCCAACAGACTACTTGAAAGGCAATTAGAACTGTACAAATACCTGCTTGCAAGCACACTGCTTGTTACCGTTAGGGCCTCTAGAATGGCCAACATAGAGGTTTCAACTGCCATACAAGAGGCATTGGAGTTTTACTTGCAGACAGATGTGGGGGGTGAACGTTCTTTTTCTGATGTCATAGAAGCTTTCGCGGATCAGCTTTAATTTAGTCTTTCAAACTCTTAGACTTTCTGAGTTATAATAGAGCAGGTACGAGGAGGTATAGATATGTCTGGACACTCGAAGTGGCACAACATAAAAGCTAAAAAAAGTAAGATGGATGCCCAAAGGGGCAAAATTTTCACTAAGTTGACAAGAGAATTAGTCATAGCTGCACGTGAAGGTGGCCCGAACCCTGATACAAACTTGCGACTACGCGTAGCTATAGACAAAGCTAGAGCGGCAAATATGCCAAAGGACAACATTGATAAAGCCATAGCCAAGGGAGCTGGGAATTTAGAAGGTCAAGAATTTGTTGAGGCTCTCTATGAGGGCTACGGTCCCGGAGGCGTTGCCATTCTAGTCGAGGTCACCACCGATAACAAGAATCGTACTGCGGCAGATGTCCGCAGAATATTTAGTCGTCACGGTGGAACTCTCGCAGAGAGTGGAGCTGTGAGTTGGCAGTTCGAAAGGAAGGGCGTCATTGAACTGAACAAAGAACAAGTTCCCTCTATCGACGAACTTACGCTGGAACTTATCGATTTCGGAGTAGATGATGTTTTAGAGGAAGATGATTCGGTAACCATATATACGCAACCCGATGCGCTGTCGAAAGTATTGGATTACCTAAATGAGGTCGGCATTGAAGTTTCAAGAGCGGAATTGGAGTTCATACCGAAAAACTATATTTCTGTGTCGGAAGAAGAGGGACGGAAAATACTCAGCATGCTTGAAGAGTTGGATGACAATGACGACGTGCAGGAAGTCTATACAAATGCCGACTTGCCAGAGGTATTAACGGCTGAAGAATAGTGGTTGTATTTGGTGTTGATCCGGGTAGTACACGTGTGGGTTTTGCTTTGCTAGATGGCGAAAGTAGAAATTGGCTACATGTGCAGTGTTTAGAACTAACAGGGCTGCCTGAGCATTTGAGATATACAACCATAGAGCGCTATGTGAGTGCTTTGTGTGATGTCTTCAATCCCGAAGAGATGGCTATCGAGAAGCTTATTTGGGGCAAGAACAGAAATAACTTGCTCCAAATAAGCGAATGTCGTGGTGTAGTGAAGTTAGTGGCATACAAGAGAGCCATAAAGGTTTTTGAGTATTTTCCTACTGAGATCAAATCCTTAACTACTGGCTATGGTCACGAGGAAAAGGCGGGTATTGTTCGCACTCTGCAGGCTGAAACAGGCTTCGACCTGTTGCCCTTGTTTGATGATACCTCGGATGCCATGGCAATTGCCTGGATTCATGTTCTGATGAGGAATAACCGTGCTGTTGAAAGTTAGTGGAGCACTTAGTCAGGAAGACGAGTCTTATTGGTTTTCTTTGAAAACAGGTTTGTCCATCGAAGTAACCAGATGTACCACTAAGGTCGGAGATGGTGAATACTTGCTTTTTGTTTCTTTTGACAATGATATACGTGTTTTTGTTTTTTCTAACAAGGAAGAATTTAGTCTTTTTCAGGTACTTAAGAATGTGAAAGGCGTGGGAAACATTAAAGCTTCTCGCATACTTTCGTTGTATGATGTACAGCAACTTCTAAACATGATCAAAGCTGGCAATGAGCATGAGCTGGCACTACTGCCTGGTATAGGAGAACGAACGGCCAAAAGAATAGTGGCGGAACTTAGTGGTCGTTTGACAAATACCCGCCACGACTTCGACAATGATTTTATGGAAGTAGTAAATGCAGCTTGCGACTTGGGCTATGAACGTAATGTGGTAACAGAGCTCTTAAATGGTAGTAGTGAATGGCGAGATAAAACATTGGAAGATGCATTAAGATGGGTAATAAGGGAACTCAACAAGAAGGCGTAATGGAACTTAAAGAGTTTGTTGGCCAAACAACTGCCGTATCCTCAGTATCCTTTAGTGTGGAAGCAGCTAAGAAGCTTGGCAAAATGCCCGATCATATGCTCTTTTTTGGCCCTCCTGGTTTGGGTAAAACCACTCTAGCTAGGCTGGTGGCTCAGGAAGTGGCAGCGAATTTTGTTGAGACCACAGGCAATAGCCTAAGCAATGTGAAAGATGTTCTGAACATACTTCTTTCATTTTCACGTCCTACTGTTTTTTTTATAGATGAAATTCATCGCATACCAAAATCGGTAGAAGAGCTTCTCTATGCTCCCATGGATGAGCAAGTTATCAGAGTCATGGTCGGTAAGAATAAGACTGCTCGCATAATCAAGTTTGACCTTCAGCCTTTTACTTTAATAGGAGCAACGACAAAGATCTCTTTCTTAAGTAAGCCATTTTTAAGTCGGTTCTCCATAAAGATCTCTTTTAACTACTACGGCGAAGAGGAGATAGGGAAGATTATCAAAGAAGAACTAGCACAGCAAGGGTTGGACATTTCTGATGAAGCCTTGAGGGAGATTGCTAAAAGGAGTAGAGGAACCCCGCGCGAGGCTTTACAGATTTGTAGAAGAGTGGTGGAATATGCCGCGCTCAATCATCTTGAAACGTTAGACGTAGGAGCAATCATTGATTTGTTTAATCTACTCAACATTGATGAATATGGCTTGTCTCCCTTAGACAAAGATTACCTTAGAACGCTAGCAGAGACATTTAAGGGAGGTCCTTCTGGCATAAGAGTACTTGCATCAGCTCTGGGAATGGATGTAGAAACCCTTGAAGGGGTTGTGGAGCCGTACCTGATGATGCTCGGATTCGTGACAGTCACAAGCCGTGGAAGAAAGTTAACTGACAAAGGATGGAAAGCATACGAAAAGGTTATTCGTTCATAGCTGCTGTGGGCCATGCCTATATGCTTCTTTTTCACATTTGCCCCAAGTGGACACAATGTTGGGAAGTTTCTATAACCCCAATATTGAGCCTCCTAGTGAGTGGATAAATAGAGCCCAATCTTTCTTGAATGTGTGTGAACTCTTGTCTGTAAGTGGAGAAGTTATTCCGGAGTTACCAAAGAAGGAGCTTCACGAACTGCTTTTTAGTAGAAGATGTGCTTTCTGTTATGACTTGAGGCTAACTGAAGCGGCCAGTAGCGCAAAGCAAAGAGGTTTTGACATGTTTACCACTACATTGCTAAGTTCTCCTACTCAAAACCAAGACTTACTGCGCGGGATATTAAGTGCCATTGAAAGCAAGCTTTCCATACAGGTGTATTATTTTGAGGTGACCCATGAAGAGTATATGAATAAGATGAGAGAGCTGAAGGATATGGGCATCTATGTTCAAAATTACTGTGGTTGTTACGGCTCGCTTTTAGAGCGAGAAGTGCAAAGGTTTGAGCAGCTGTGGAGGTGAAACATTTGTCAGCTTTGGAGGAACTACTCAATTACGAACTGCCAAAACACCTTATTGCTCAGAAGTTAAGCGACCCCAGAGATGCTTGTAGGCTACTAGTGGTTCATCGTGATACTGGTACTTTGGAGGACAAGCGCTTTTATCAGATCAAGGATTACGTTAAGCCTGGGGATGTACTAGTGCTTAATAACACAAAGGTACTAAAAGCACGAATAAAGGGACGCAGAAAAACTGGTGGCGCAGTGGAAATTCTGCTTGTTCGACCATTAAGAGATAATGTATGGGAGTGCCTTCTTAAACCACTTAGAAAAATCAAAATTGGCGAGGTGCTGTTATTAAACGGCGGAGCAGAAGTCAAGCTCTTGGAACGTACAGAGAGAACAGCGATCATTGAACTGGGGATGTCTGCTCAAGAGCTTGATAGTTATCTGGACGATTGGGGAGAGGTACCGACTCCTCCTTATATAAGAAGAAAAGTGCCAGCCGAAGAATATCAAACAGTGTTTGCCTCGAAACCTGGTGCTGTTGCAGCTCCTACTGCAGGTCTGCATTTCACTGAAAATCTGCTGCAAGATCTGAAGAACATGGGAGTAAAAGTCTCTTACGTAACTTTGCATGTGGCGCTCGGTACCTTTGAATCACTAGCATCGGATTGGCAAGAGAAGAGTGAACTTCATCAAGAGACGTTCTTCGTCTCCGCTGAAACGGCCAAAACTGTCAATGAAGCGAAGGAATCCGGGCACAGCGTTTTTGCAGTGGGAACAACGGTGGTTAGAAGCTTGGAATCAGCAGCATGTGATGACGGGAAACTAAATTCGGTGTTTTCGGATACATCCTTGTTTATTAAGCCTGGTTACAGCTGGAAGGTCGTTGACAAGCTTGTGACGAATTTTCACCTTCCCCAGACCAGTTTGCTCCTGTTGGTATCCTCTTTTGCAACACCGGATCTTATTTTAAAGGCATACAGGCACGCCATTGAGGAAGAGTACAAGTTTTACAGCTTAGGCGATGCCATGCTCATACTTTGAAAGTTAGGGTGTTCGATATGTTTGAGATATTCAAGGAAACAGATAAGGGACGAACTGGGCAACTTTCTTTAAATCATGGTATTGTAACAACGCCAGTCTACATGCCAGTTGCTACCAGAGGGGCCATAAGGGTTGCACCCCTTAATGAACTTAAGCAGTTAGGGTACAGTCTGATTCTTAACAATACTTATCACTTAGTCCTTAGACCAGGACTTGAAGTTTTGGAGAAGATCGGCGGGACCCATCGCTTTATGGGCTGGGATAAAAACGTGTTAACTGATAGCGGAGGTTTTCAGATCTATTCACTCAAGCATTCCATGAAGATTAGGAACAATGGCTTGGAATTCAGATCTCCCATAGATGGAACAAAATTCTTCTTTACTCCCGAATTCGTTGC
>Ga0209204_1001266_pt1 | contig 24345 bp, 20 predicted proteins | sample AD_JPNMR2_MetaG_FD_184425 | JGI IMG/M metagenome (GOLD analysis project Ga0209204, IMG submission 184425) | Active sludge microbial communities of municipal wastewater-treating anaerobic digesters from Japan - AD_JPNMR2_MetaG (SPAdes) (version 2) | ecosystem: Engineered > Bioreactor > Anaerobic...
CGCAACCACAGGGGACACGGTAAAAGGCAAATCTAAAAAGGTAAGCAATATCTTTTTACCTCTAAATGTATATCTGGTAACATACCATCCACAGGCAATTCCAAAAATCGTATTCACAGGCAAAACAATACATAATATTTTTATAGTTAATAATATAGATTCGAGTGTTTCCTTCCGTGTGATATTATTTGCATAAACGAATAACCCCTGACTAAACGCATTATAAAAAACCACAAATAAAGGAATAACAAGAAACAAAAGTAGAAAACAAAACGCAATTATTGTTAACAAAAAACGAAAACAGAATATAAACACTTTCCTTGATTTCATAAACTAAAAAGTACCTGTATAACGTTTATTCCAGAATTGAAGAAAATTCAAACATAAAAGCAATATAAATGATACAGTTAAAAGAAATACCGCTATAGATGCAGAACCATAATAATCATATTCCTCTAACCGCATTACTATCAGTAATGGAGCTATTTCTGTTTTTAATGGCTGATTCCCTGCAATAAAAATAACCGAACCATACTCACCCATTGCTCGGGCAAAACTTAATGTAAAACCTGTTAACATGGAAGGCAGAAGAGTAGGAAATATAATTTTCAGAAAAATATTCCAGCGGGAAGCACCTAAACAACGGGCTGATTCTTCAACCTCAGGGTCTAAATCTCGTAATACAGGCTCAATTGTCCTCACTGCAAATGGAAAACTAACAAAAATCATTGCAATAGCAATACCAATAGGCGTAAAAACAACCTTAAATCCATGTGCCTCTAAAAATGAACCTATCCAACCTCGTGGTCCATACAACCATGTCAGTGAAATACCTGCAACTGCAGTTGGCAACGCAAAAGGCAAATCAATTAACGCATCCCAAAACCCCTTAAACGGTAGTTTATATCGCACTATTACCCATGCAACAAGAAACCCAAATATAGAATTAACACAGGCAGATAATAAGGACAAACCAAAAGATATTTGATACGCCCTTATTGCCCTAACCGAAAAAACTGCAGAAATAAAATCATTTAATGAACCACTAAATACCTTTATATACAGTGTAGATAAAGGAAGAAGAACAATAAAACTTAAATACAACCATGTTATACCCAATGAGAGCCCATATCCAGGTAAAATAAATTTTCGTTTAAATATCTTTTCCATTATCATTACTTTCTTTCTAACATAATCTGGTCAAAAATACCCCCATCTGAAAAATGAATCTTATGAGCCTCGTCCCAGCCTCCAGGATATAACTCTTCAAGTCGAAATAATTTAACCTCAGGAAACTGGTCTTTATACTTATCAAATATCGTGGAATTGCTACAACGGTAGTAATGTTTAACAATTATATTTTGAGCCTCATCAGAATAAAGAAATTCAAGGTATGCACGAGCAACATCTTTCGTTTTATGTTTTTCTGCATATTTATCAACCACAGCAACAGGGGGTTCCGCTAATATACTCTCACCAGGCGAGATAAGTTCAAGGCTATTTTGTGTCTCCTTTATAGCAAGAAAAGCCTCATTCTCCCAACTTAAAAGAACATCTCCTATCCCTTGAAGAAACGTATTTGTAGAACCTCTTGCACCTGTATCTAATACAGGAACATTCTTATATACCCTCTTAACAAATTCACGTGCTTTTTCTAAACCACCTCTCCGATATGCATACCCCCAACATGCTAAATAACACCAACGTGCACCACCTGAAGTTTTAGGATTGGAGGTTATAACCTGAACATCAGGACGGATTAAATCTTCCCAACTCCTAATATTCTTAGGATTCCCTTTTCGAACAAGAAACACAATTGTCGAAGTATAAGGACAACTATTATTCGGTAATCGTTTTTGCCAATCCTGAGGCAAAAAACCTCTTATTTTTGAAATCATATCAATGTCATAAGCCAACGCTAACGTTACTACATCCGCTTCTAAGCCTTCCATTACTGACCTTGCTTGTTTCCCCGAACCTCCATGTGACATCTGGATATTAATAATATCTCCATGTTCTCTACTCCATTTTTCAATAAATATTTTATTAATATCTTTATACAATTCTCGGGTCGGGTCGTATGAAACATTCGTCAAATTTATAGTCTCTGCAAAACAAGTAAATAAACAGAAAAATAATACAAATAACAGTAATAAATATGTTTTCATAACTACAGAATCTCCTTATATTTATTTAAATTGGATAGCAATTAAAATGCCATATATAAGAACATAAAATCTTATCATAAAAACCAAGAAAATACAGACGTTTTACTTACTATTATAAAAATGATATAATAACTTCTGAAATATATATCAATTTAATCACGATATATCGTGGAGAAATAAGATGAATAAAGAAATGTTATTCCAAATTTGGAAAGAAGTGGCAAACCATAACCGATTAGACTACTTCCTGCTACATACTGTTACTGATATAAAAAAAATGTTACCTTCCTTAGAGTTTATTGATATTTGTATTTTCAATAAACACTTGAAAACGATAGAGATATTAACAACCCCAGATAATAATATACCCCATCGAACCAATCACATTAAATCAAATGATGACTTATTAAAAACAGTTCATAAATGTTTTGAACATAAAAAAGTAATAAACGCTATAAATAAACAAATAAAAATACATATAAATAAAATGTTGATGGAATTCTATGAAGAAGATATCTTTCCTTATATTTTTTTAGGTCCTCTCTATTATGAAAAATCTTTAGAAGGTATATTAATTGCAATATTCAGAAAAAACTATCCAATTGAACCAAGAGCGGAATTCATCCTTGAACAATTATTAGAGCCATTTTCCGTAGCATTAGCAAACCATAACAGGATTATTGAGTTAGATACATATAAAAGAGCGGAAGAAGCCGAAAAAATAAAACTATTACGTAAATTAGGAAGGGATATTTTTATCGACCGTATTATTGGTGAAGACACTGGACTAAAAGTAGTTATGGAACGTGTAAATATTGTAGCCAAATCCGATTTGCCTGTGTTATTGTTAGGTGAAACAGGAACTGGAAAAGAACTCATAGCAAGAGCCATTCACCAAAGGTCAAATCGAGTTCAGGGTCCAATTATTCGCGTTAATTGTGGTGCCATTCCCCCAGAGTTAATCGACTCACAGCTTTTTGGCCACGAAAAAGGTGCCTTTACTGGAGCAATAGAACGACACATAGGTTGGTTCGAACGGGCAGATGGTGGAACATTGTTTTTAGATGAGATTGGTGAGCTACCAATGCACGCTCAGGTTCGCTTACTACGCATTTTACAAGATGGTTGGTTAGAACGAATTGGCGGAAAAGAGCCTATTCATGTGGATGTCAGATTAATTACCGCAACCAATAGCGATTTATCACAAAAAGTAGCAAAAAAAGAATTTCGGGAAGACCTCTTCTATCGCATTGCCACCTTCCCAATAGTTCTACCACCACTTCGTGAAAGGAAAGAGGATATCGATGAAATGGCAAGATACTTCTCAGAAAAATCCGCTCAACGTTTCAGTTTACCAATTGTTTACCCATCCGAAGAAGACATCAATTTATTAAAACAATACTCCTGGCCTGGCAACGTTCGCGAATTAGGTGCCGTGATTGACCGTGCAGTTATCCTCGGAAACGGTAAAAAATTAGAAATAGCCCGTGCATTAGGCTTATCAAACATCGAATATCCCACACAAATCCCAACAGATAATACTACTAACTCAGAGATATTACCATTAAACGATTACATAAAAAAATACATAGAAGCTGTGCTAATTAGAACTAAAGGCAAAATCGACGGTAAAGATGGCTGTGCAGAAATCCTGAAAATAAATTCCAACACACTACGTGCTAAAATGAAAAAACTCGGTATAAACTGGAAACAATACAAAAACAAATAACTTATCTAAAACGGCTCCATACTATTAATAATAAGAATATCGCTAAATCGGTATATTAATTTAAATAAACATTAATCTTAATATAACCAGTACATTCCTCTTAAACTACTTACTTCTGAAAAATAGAAGCAGACTACCTATCCGTCTATCCAAAAGAATGAACATATATGACGTTCGAATCCCTGCTCCCGAACAGATAGACTATTTCTTCAACAGATGAAAAAGATTTAACCACAGAGGACACGGAGATAGAGGAGGGAATGATAAGAATTGGCTCTGTGGTTCTCTGTGTACTCTGTGGTTAGATTTTCTTTACCGTATGTAATTGCGAAGTAAAAGACACAGGTAGGAGTGGCTGGGATGCTATAAATATTTTTTTATGAGGTTGAAAAAAATTAATTAAAAAAGATGATATTAAAGTTGAATTTCAATTTTTTTTCTTTTGGTAAAATAAAAATTAATTTGAAATTAAATATATGAGATAGTTTATACTTTAATCTAAAGAATAGTATAAGTTGGTGGAGAAATATATAACGATAGTTAACAACAGAGAGACGTTAACATGAAAAGTAAATGTAAAACATAGAGTAACAATTTAACCTTTTTTCCTAAGCTCTCTTTTTGATTGCGGAGGAAGAAGGCGTATGAGGCGGAGATAAACTGTGCAAGTCTAAGAAGAGAGCGGGAAGAATGAGGGTAAAATAAGTGGAAAGAGAGAAATATTATATTTACTTAGACATAAATGAAGGGAATAATAGGCAGATTCAAAAGAGCAGGAGAATAACAAATCCTATTAATTCTACAAACTATTCTATTTATTTGTTTTCTATTTTGGGTTTCGTTTCGGAGTGTAAATTAATGTATTCTATTCTGTATATGGGATTTTTATTTACGGTATTAGTATGCTTCTGCAATTGTGCAGGAGAGATTATAGAAAAAGCAAATAAAATAAACTTTAATAATGAAGGAGAAAAACTATGAATACAAGACAAACATTTTCAAAGGTAGTGTTTGCAAGTTTTGGGCTTTGTATCCTTTTCTTTTTGATAGGAGCGAATGGTTATGGTGTGATACAGATAGATAGTATACAGAAGTTACAGAAGATAGGCAACGATGCGAGTTATCCGCTGAATGGTGAGTATGAGCTGACGCAGGATATCGATGCGTCGAACACGATAAACTGGGATAGCGGAGCGGGGTTTTTGCCGATAGGAACGTCGAGCAATCCGTTTGTAGGCAAATTTAACGGGAATGGTCACAAGATACGGCGGTTATACATTAATCGTTCTGGTCAGGATTATGTAGGCTTATTTGGCTATGTGGGCAGATACGGCGAGATAACGAATTTAGGGATAGAGGAAGGCTGGGTCATAGGAGGAGATAATACAGGTATTCTTGTTGGGTATAGTAGAGGTATAGTTAGGAATTGTTATAGTACGGGCAGTGTGGTAGGGGATCAGCTTGTAGGCGGTCTTGTGGGTAAGAATGGAGGAACCGTGAGTCAAAGTTATAGCACGGGAAGTGTTTTGGGTAGAGGTTATGTAGGCGGTCTTGTGGGTGAGAATGGAGGTACTGTGAATCAAAGTTATAGCACGGGCATTGTGGTAGGGGATGATGGTGTAGGCGGTCTTGTGGGTGGGAGTGAAGGAACCGTGAGTCAAAGTTATAGCACGGGCAGTGTTTCGGGAGTTAATTATGTAGGCGGTCTTGTGGGGTATAATTATAGAGGTACCGTGAGTGAAAGTTATAGCACGGGCAGTGTTTCGGGGTATGAGGAAGTTGGCGGTCTTGTGGGGTATAATGATGAAGGTACCGTGAGTGATAGTTATTGGGATATAGAGACCTCCGGGCAGAGTAGTTCTGACGGAGGGACAGGCAAGACGACAGCGCAGATGAAACAGCAGGCAACTTATTTAGGCTGGGATTTTGTGAATGTATGGGCGATAAACGAAGGAGTATCATATCCGTATTTGCGTGTATTAGGACCGAGTCAAGAGCCATTACCGCCGGAGGAGAAGGAGATATGGAGTTTATCAGATTTGAGCAAGATAGGCAGGGATTGCAAGTATCCATGGGATGGAGTATATAAATTGATGGCGGATATAGATGCAAGTGAAACGATAAACTGGGATGGAGGTAAAGGTTTTAATCCGATAGGAGTATTTACAGGCAGATTTGATGGGAATGGGCACAAGATACGGCGGTTGTATATCAATCGTTCCGGGCAGAATAATGTAGGCTTATTTGGCTATGTCGGAGGAGGCGGCGAGATAACGAATTTAGGTATAGAAGAAGGCTGGGTCAGAGGGGGGTGGTGTACAGGTATTCTTGTTGGGTATAATGATAGAGGTATAGTTAACAATTGTTATAGCACGGGCAGTGTTTCGGGTAGTTATAATGTAGGCGGTCTTGTGGGGGAGAATTGGGGAACCGTGAGTCAAAGTTATAGCACGGGCAGTGTTTCGGGGGGTAGTAATGTAGGCGGTCTTGTGGGTTCGAATGAAGGTACCGTGAGTCAAAGTTATAGCACGGGCAGTGTTTCGGGGAGAACTTCAGTAGGCGGTCTTGTGGGTGGGAATGATGGCACCGTGAGTCAAAGTTATAGTACGGGCAGTGTTTCGGGGGGTAGTAGTAATGTAGGCGGTCTTGTGGGTTGGAATGATTCTGGAACTGTGAGTCAAAGTTATAGCACGGGCAGTGTTTCGTGGAATCGATATGTAGGCCGTCTTGTGGGTAGGAATTATAATGGTACCGTGAGTGATAGTTATTGGGATATAGAGACATCTAGGCGGAGTAGTTCTGAGGGAGGAGAAGGCAAGACGACATTGGAGATGAAACAGCAGGCAACTTATGTAGGTTGGGATTTTACAACTGTATGGGGGATAGTAGAAAGTAGTAGTTATCCATACTTATTATGGCAGGGTGGTCCATTAGTAAATGTTCCGGATGTGGTAGGTATGAACCAGAGTTCAGCGGAGAGTACGATAACCGGAGCTGGGTTGACGGTTGGTACGGTAACTCAGCAATGTAGTAATACGGTAACGGCGGGTAAAGTAATCAACCAGAGCCCAACCGCGGGACAGCAAGTAAATCCGGGGACATCTGTGAATTTGGTAGTGTCAACGGGAAGTTGTGTATCCGTTCCGGATGTTGTGGGTATAAGCCAGAGTTCAGCGGAGAGTGCGATAACGGGAGCCGGGTTAACAGTAGGTACGATAACTCAGCAATGTAGTAATGAAGTGTCAGCGGGCAAAGTGATAAGCCAGATCCCGACAGCGGGGACACAGGTAAGTCCGGGTAGCGAAGTGGATTTGGTAGTGTCAACGGGACCATGTCCTGAAGGCGAAGGTAGTACGGAAGGGGTTGTTGAAGGTACTCCCGAAGGAGCGACTGAAGGGACTCCGGAAGGGACTCCCGAAGGGGCACCGGAAGGGATAGTTGAAGGCACTCCAGAGGGAACCCCCTAAGGAATACTGGAAGGTGTTATTGAAGGTACTCCTGAGGGCACCCCGAATGGACACCGGAAGGCCTTTTTGAAGGCACTCCAGAAGGGGTTCTAGAAGGCGTGGTGGAAGGAGAAGAGGAAAAACCACCGCACAGTGCGGATCAGAATGGTGATTGGAAAATCAGCCTTAGCGAATTGTTGAGAGTAATCCAATTCTTCAATATAGGTGGTTATTATCCCTGCCCTACTGGCGAAGACGGCTACTGCCCCGGAATTATAAAGTAGCACAAATATTTTTGCCTGTGGGAAATTATTACATAATACAGCGGGGACAGACTTGCAATTGAAAGGATAGATTTCATGTTAACATTTATTTCTTAGGGGAGCAGGGATGCTCCCGATACGTTATACTTTTAGAAAAGAAATAAACCACAGAGGACATGGAGGTACATGGAGGAGCACAGAGAGGAAAGAGTAAAAACAATTCAGTGCTTTTTTGCATCTGGGGTTGTAATTATCCCCTAAAAATTTATTAAATTCTCTGTGAAAACTCTGTGATTAAATATTTATTTTCCTTGTGTAATTGTAAAAGTAAAAGACACGGGCAGGGGTGTCTGTGTTACTTTTTTATTGGGGTAGATGATGGAATTCTTTTATTGATATTATGATAAAATATTTATTCAGTCAATAGGAATGTTAAAGTAGTTTAAAACACAGGTAGGGTTTTTGAGGCAGTTTTTGTAGAAATAGGTTCTTATTGATGTTTTCATTCGTTTTTAATTTATAATTTAATGACGTTATTTTTTTATATTACATTTGTTAAAAGGTTATAATTTTACATAAAGGAGAATTTTATGTTGTCAAAGGATAAGATTGATTATTATTGTAAGAATGTTATTGAGCTATTAAATAAGGCTCAAATAGTTATAACTAAGGATGAAGAGGATAAAATTGAAATTGCTGAATTTGGATTAGGGCGATTTGAGGAAATAGGATTGGCAATTATTACCTATGTTAATAATGAACGGTATTGTGCTAAAGAATTGATTATGTTCCCGTGGATGATATGTCCAGAACATAAACATCCACCTGTTGAAAATGACCCTGGGAAAATGGAAACTTTTCGTTGTCGTTGGGGTAAAGTGTATTTATATACAGAAGGAGAACCAACAAGACATCCTAAAGCAAAAATACCAGAAGATAAACAAGATTATTTTACGGTTTGGCATGAAATAGAGTTACATCCGGGTGAGCAGTACACACTACCACCGAACACATTACATTGGTTCCAAGCAGGAGAAGAAGGAGCAATTATATCCGAATTTTCAAGTACCAGTCGAGATGAATCGGATATATTTACAGACCCATTTATAATAAGAGTTGACAAAGGACAAATCGTTAAATGATTCACAAATTATGCTATTTATTGTATGTCATATAGTTAGGTTGAAAATAGGATTTCAAATTTGTTATAATATGTTCGAATAAATTTTGAAGGATAAACTATAAAAACAATTTATATAAGAAAGATGTTATATGAATAGTGTAAACAATAATTATGAAGCACTTTTTAAGAAAGCCGAAGAATTTCGAAATTCTTTGGGTTATGGAGAAAAAATTCGAGTTCGTGTAGGTTCTGCGACCTGCGAACATGCGGCAGGTTCTCAGGTTGTATATGAGGAATTTCAGAAACACATTGCATCTTCTGGAAGGCCAGATATAATCTTAGAAAAGACGGGTTGCACAGGTAGATGTAGTTGTGAACCGATAGTTGGTGTATTTATACCGGGCAAATTACCTGTAAAATACCAGTTAGTAAAACGGGATACGGTTCATAGAATTTTTATGGATCACATCATCGGCGGGAAAATAGTTCATGAACATTTATTGGACAAGACTCCTGATTCTTGTAAATATCATGTTTTGATGTGTGACGGTTCTGGTTGTGGTGGTGCATTAGAGAGTGGTTTAAGGTTTCAATTTGAAATGAAACTTGCAGAATCTGGATTAAAACCTGATGAGGTATGGCTGACCCATATTGGTTGTTTAGGTTTTTGCACAATAAGAGAGAAAAAGGAACAAACAGTTCAGGTTATGGTTCGACCTGATAATGTTATATATAAGCTCAAAACTATAAAGGATGCAGAGGAAATTATAGAGAATCATTTTAAGGAAGGTAAAGTGGTTCAACATCTGGTTGTAAAAGAAAAGCCAATAAGTCAGAGGTTTTATAATTTATATGGAGATGTAGCATTCTTTAATAAACAAACACGTGTGGCTTTACGAAATGCAGGTGTTGTAAATCCGGAAAACATATATGATTATATTCATTATAAAGGATTCCTTGCATTAAAGGAAGTCTTAGAAAAAGACGATCCTGAATGGGTAGTGAAACAAATAACGGAATCCAAATTGAGGGGGAGAGGTGGAGGTGGTTTCCCCACAGGTATGAAGTGGTCAAGTGCACGTAAAGCAAAAGAGAAAATCCGTTATATTATTTGCAATGCGGATGAAGGTGACCCTGGTGCATTTATGGACCGTAGTATGTTAGAGTCCGACCCATTTAGTATAGTTGAGGGGATGATAATAGGTGGTTTTGCTATAGGGGCACAAAAAGGTTATTTTTATATTCGTGCGGAGTATCCTTTAGCAGTAGAACGAATAAATAACGCTATTGAAGAGTGTAGGAGACATAATTTATTAGGGCAAAACATATTAGGTAGTACTTTTAATTTTGATCTTGAAATCCGTTTAGGTGCAGGAGCCTTTGTATGTGGTGAGGAAACTGCTTTAATTCACTCTATAGAAGGGGAACGTGGCCAACCTCGTGTTAGACCTCCTTATCCGACAGAGAGTGGACTATGGGGCAAACCTACGGTAATTAATAATGTAGAGACCTTTGCTAACGTTCCGCCTATCATTGTTTACGGACCTGAATGGTTTTCACAGATAGGGACAAGTCGAAGTGGAGGGACAAAAGTATTTGCACTTGCTGGAAAAATTCAGAGGACTGGGCTTGTGGAAGTTCCCATGGGCACAACATTACGGAATATAGTATATGGGGTAGGAGGGGGACCTGCGGGAGGTAAAAAAGCCAAAGCCATACAAACTGGAGGACCTGCGGGTGGTTGTATACCTGAAAAATATTTTGATACCCCTGTAGATTTTGATACGTTAGGGAAATTAGGTTCAATCATGGGTAGTGGCGGTATGATTGTATTGGACGAGGATGATTGCATGGTTGATGTGGCAAAATTCTATATGGAATTTTGTCAGGATGAATCTTGTGGCAAATGCACACCTTGTAGAGAGGGAACTAAACGGATATTAGAAATTCTTATCAGAATTACAGAAGGAAAAGGCACAGAGGAAGATTTAGAAAAGTTAGAGCGACTTGCCAAGTTAGTTAAAAAATCATCTCTATGCGGATTGGGTAGAGCAGCACCTAACCCTGTATTGAGTACTTTAACCTATTTTAAGGAAGAATACTTAGCCCATGTCAGAGATAAAAAATGTCCATCTCGGAAGTGTCGTTCACTGATTCATTATGAAATAGATCCAGAGAAATGTGTGGGTTGCACAATGTGTGCTAAGAATTGTCCTGTGCAATGTATTACAGGGGAGCGAAAAGAAGTGCATGTGATTGATATTGCAAAATGTATCAAATGTGGTAGATGCTTTGAAGTTTGTAGATTTAAAGCTGTGAAAAAACTTTAATAAAGATAAATCAAGGATTTGTATATGAATAAACCTAAAATAAAAGAAGTAAAAACGATAAATATAAAGATTGATGATAGAGACGTGTCCGTTCCTGAAGGAACAACCGTCATGGAAGCGGCGGAAAAGATTGGGATTCAGATACCTCGTTTATGCTACCACCCCGATTTAAGTTTACAGGGCTCCTGTCGTGTATGTATTGTTGAGGTTAAGGGTTTTGATTTTTACATGACTTCCTGTAGTACAAAGGTATGGGAAGGAATGGAGATTAAGACGAACAGCCCTGAAATTCGTCGAGCAAGAAGAGATATTGTTGAATTACTATTAGACAACCATCCACAAGATTGCCAGACCTGTGAACGGGATGGGAATTGTGAACTTCAAAATTTGTCTTATTCGTTAGGTGTTCGTGAAAGGTTGTTTTCTGGAGAACGAAAGCGTTTTCCAGAAGATAAAAGAAGTAAATCTGTTGTTCGAGTTCCAGAAAAATGTATTTTATGTGGACGGTGTGTCCGTGTTTGTGCGGAAGTTCAAGGGGTCTATAATTTAAGTCAACATGGAAGAGGTTTTAATACCCAAGTGATGCCTGCACATGGTTCAGCCATGGATGAATCTGTATGTATCCAGTGCGGGCAATGTATAATGGTATGCCCTGTAGCCGCTTTCATAGAACAATCCCATACGGAGAAGGTATGGAATGCGTTGGCAGACCCGAAGAAACATGTTGTCATACAAACAGCGCCTTCCATTCGTGCGGCGATAGGTGAAGGTTTTGGTATGGAGCCTGGAACTCCGGCCACTGGAAAAATGGTAACTGCACTCCGCTTACTTGGTTTTGATGCTATTTTTGATACAAATTTTGGAGCGGATTTAACAGTAGTCGAAGAAGCCACTGAGTTTTTGAAGAGAATACAGAAAAAAGAAAGACTTCCTCTTTTAACAAGTTGTTCGCCTGGATGGATAAACTTTTTAGAAAAATTTTATCCTGAGATGATTCCCTTTGCATCAACTTGCAGAAGCCCTATGAGTATGACTTCTGTTCTATTAAAAACATATTATGCGGAGAAGATAAAGAAAGACCCGAAAGATGTTTTTGTTGTAGCGGTGATGCCCTGCGTTGCTAAAAAGTATGAGGCAGACCGAGATGAGCATAAGATGGCTGATGGTACACCATATACAGATGCTGTTTTGACTACTCGGGAACTCATTTGGATGATAAAATGTTACGGAATTGATTTAAAAGATTTACCCGATAGTGAATTTGATAACCCCTTAGGCGAGTCCAGTGGTGCGGCTGATATTTTCGGCACAACTGGAGGTGTTATGGAAGCGGCATTACGAATGGCATGTGAAGTTCTAACTGGATTACCTCCGGAAAAGATGGAATTTACAGATGTTCGTGCTGTAGAAGGCTTAAGAGAAACAGAGGTTACATTTGGCAATTATAAGATTAATGTTGCGGTTTCTAACGGTTTAACAAATGCCAAAACGATTTTAAACAGAATCATATCAGGTGAAAAACAATACCATATTGTAGAGATTATGGCATGTCCGGGGGGATGTATTGGTGGTGGGGGACAACCTTATCCACCTGAAGGTTATCATTTCCTTGACCCTGAACTTTTAGCCAAAAGGGCACAGGCTCTGTATAAGATAGATAGTAATAAGAATATACGAAGTTCAAATCATAATCCATCAATTCAGCAGGTATATAGGGAATTTTTGGGAGCCCCAGGCAGTGAACGGGCTCACCAATTGTTACATACACACTACCACCCCAGATTACCGAGAGGAATACGATAATGTGTGCACATCAAAATATCCAACAAACAACAGATAATTGGAAGGAAGTTGAAGAATTTGCCAAAAAGGCACTTCCAGAACATATTGTTGAATTTATTGAAGAATGTAAAAAAGAAGACAATCCGGAAAGTAAATTAATCAAGATACTCCAATTGGTTCAGGAACATTATGGTTTTCTTGGAAAAACACAAATGGATGCGGTTGCCCAATTATTACAGGTACCCATGGCAAAAGTATCTGGAGTTGCTACCTTTTACCACTTTTTCCGTCTTGTTCCCCGAGGAAAATATCTTATTCGTGTTTGCCTTGGTACAGCCTGTTATGTAAAAGGAGCAGAACGGGTTGTAGATAAATTAAGAGAGGAACTCGGAATACAATTTGGAGAAACTACCAAAGATGGGTTATTCTCTCTTGAAGGAACACGATGCTTGGGATGTTGTGGTTTAGCACCTGTTGTCGAAATTAATGAGGAAATATTTGGACAAGTAACGCCAGACAAAATTCCTGCAATCCTTGAACGTTATTCTGAAAAAGAAACCGAGGCACAATAGAATCGTATGTTTGGTTTAAACGTATGTTCCACATACGAAGAAGTATGCAGAAATGCATTTGAACAGGTAGTTTTATCAGTAGGCAAAAATCCTAAAGCATTAATTTGCGTTGCAACGGGAGAAAGTCCTATTGGGGTTTATCGTTTATTTCCCGAGCACTCTGAATTATTTAGAAACATAAAAATATTAAAGTTGGATGAATGGGGTGGAATAAAACCTAATGACCCGTCTACATGTGAAACATATATAAAAGAGAATATCATCCAACCACTTGGAATAAATGACAAACAACTGTTAGGATTTCGAAGTGATGCGGGAAATCCTGAAGATGAATGTGAACGTATAAAAAGTATAATAAATCAATATAATGGTATTGACGTATGTATTTTAGGGGTTGGAGTAGATGGACATATTGGATTAAACTATCCTGCGGATACAATAATTCCAGAGGCTCACATTGTACCTGCTCATTATCTAACTCATTCTATGCTTAATAAAGCTCAAGAAAAACCTACACACGGTTATACACTTGGGTTCAAGGAAATATTAAATTCAAAAGAAATTATTTTAATAGTAAAGGGGACATCAAAGAAAGAGACGTTAAAATTGTTATTGAAAGGTGAAATTACCACCCATTTTCCAGCATCTTTGCTATTATTATCAAAGAATTTTACAGTATATTGTGATAAGGATGCGTATGGGGAATAGTCTTTAATGGATGGGTCAGACACGTCGGACATATCAGACGTGTCGGACATGTTGGACGTGTCTGACAAAAGGAAGGTTTTGAATTTTATTCGTTAATGTCCCAACGTTTAACATTGGGTAGTTCTAATGCAAGGTTATAGCCATAGGCAAGGGAAGGTGTTTGAAAACCTGATTTATAGTCATTGTTTAATATTTTTTTAGCAATAAGGACACTTGAACTTGCAGTCAGGTCATAGCCATCAGGTGTTTTCATCCCAGCTTTTTTACAAATACCTTTCTCATTTTTAACTTCTCCCCATAAGAGGGCAATATTTTTTGCTCTTTCTTCTGAGGATGGACCTCCTTCGGGAATACGGTTCTTTAGGAAATTTTGTATTGGTTCTGTCCCTATAATGTTTTGTGTTACTTTAATTCCCTGCAACATAAAACTCATCCCTTTAGATATAGCCATATAAACTTCTATATTGGGAATTTGTGTGGAGTAATATGCAGTACTTACATCACCCCATGGGATAGTTACACATAGTTTTGTTTCTTCACCAAAGTTAATTTTTATTTTTTTGTAGGCAGGTGGGACAGATAGAAGTTTGCCATCTTTTCTTATTTGTCCACCTTTTCCCATGCTTTCAATTGCAGTTAACATTGTTCCATGGGATGGACGCCCCGTGGTATAAAATGCAAGAGACAAATGGGTTGCATCGGGTAATAATGATTTAAGATAAGAGGCAAGACAATCGCTGGGGACAACATCATAACCACTGCCTGGTAGGAGCATAATGTTTTTAGCCTTTGCCTCCGAATCTTTGGTTGCAATCCATTCAAATACATCAATTTCTCCCGTAATATCAATATAATGTGTTCCTGCTTCAAGACATGCTAATACCATATTTTTTGCAGTATATTGAAATGGTCCTGCGGAATGAATAACGACATGGATATTGTCTAAATTATTTACAATATCGTTTACATTATCAATAGAAAAAGCACGATATTCTATATTGTATTTTTGAGAAACTTCTTTTAATTTGGTCTCATTTCTTCCTGCAATAATAATGGGTAATTGCTGTTTTATGCATTCATCAAGAATTAACAAACCTGTATATCCATAGGCACCGTATATTAAAATCTTGTTCTTCATAAAAGTATCCTTTCTGTTCTAAACGTTTTGTCTATACTATAATATAAAATACAAACGTTTAGATTCTTTTTAGGAATGGACTATGGAAAAAATAAAACATATTACATTGCTTACTGACTTTGGAAATAAGGACCCTTACGTTGCCGAGATAAAAGGGGTGTTGTTTTCTGCATTACCAAATATATCTATAATTGATTTGTCTCATGAAATTAGTCCACAAAATATAATAGAAGGGGCTTTATTTTTAGAACGAATGTGGGAATATTGGCAAATACCTTCGGTCCACATAGCAATAATAGATCCAGGGGTAGGAACGGAGCGAAGGATTTTATTAATTCATGAAAATCAAAAGTTTTTGATATGTCCTGACAATGGTGTGGCAACATTTGTAATAAAGAACAAACATGCAGAGGCTCGTCATGTAACATATTTTGAAACTGCCAATCAACTTATAAGCAATACATTTCATGGTAGGGATATTATGGCACCTCTTGCTATTCAGTTAGCCAGAGGTGGAAATTGTGAGGACTTTGGACACATTGTTGATGATTTTCAGCTTATTCACATTCCTTGTGTTGATATAAAAGATAATTATATCTATGGTGAAGTAATACATATAGACCATTTTGGTAATGCTGTTACGAATATAAAGAGAGAACATTTACAGGGTTGTACTCCTTTATACGCAAGGATAAAAGGTGGTTTAAAAAAGATTCCTTTTTCGTCAAGTTATGGAAAAGTATGTATAGGACAAGCATTATGTTTATTTGGAAGTGGAAATCGCTTAGAAATAGCAGTAAACTGTGGTTCTGCGGAAAAACAACTTAAAGTAAAAATAGGTACTAAGATATTACTTATATTAAATAGAGATTAACTTCTCCATGGCCGTGTTCTGTTAACATTCTCAACGGCTTTCTTCGCAATTTGTACGTCTTGTTCTATCTCGAAATCAAACATACCTGCTAAAATGTGGTCAGCACCATTATTAAAGACATAAGGAAAAGCATCCTCTGGAGGGATGGCACCTGCGGACATAACCTTAAACGCTATCCATGGTACCTCAACATCCTTCATAACCTGGATAGTTTCTTCTGGTTCTTTGCACCAATAGCCAGGAATTTCTGCATAAGGTTCGATTAATTGCTCCTTTTTGGGCCCTGTAGGATAATTATGATGATGAAATGTTTTAATATAAAAATCGGGTTCTATTTTTTCTTTTTCACACACCTTGATAACTTCGAGGTCATGTGCCCCTATTCCAGAAGGTAGTGCGTTTTCTTTTCCCAATTCTACTGCCTTTTTAATTACAGAGATTTTTTTCTCACGAACTAATCTGTCTGCGGTCACACCCCAAAGGTAGAGAGCATCTAACCCAATGTCTATGAGTTGTTTTACCTGTTCTTTATATAAATCAAAATCTGCATCTGGATAAGCGGTTGGGCAGACTATCCATTGTATTTTTCCACCTTTTTTAAATCGATAGTCTTCGAGGACTTTTAATATTTCAGGAACAGTATGAATAACAAGAGTGTTAATACCATGTTTTTCTGCTAATTGCATCGTTTCCATTATTTTTTCAGGAGTATTGTAATGAGCACAAAGATTGTAAACATATTTTAGGTCGCGACTATGTGTAAAATGAGTTAGCAAATTACCACCTAAAAGTAAACGGCTTACTTTTAAGCCACGAATGGTTCCATAAGGCAAAGAAGAGGTGCTGTCATTTTTATCTTCAGATGCATTTGTTAGAGATGACAAAGACATTACAGTTGTTGAAGTTGCTAATGTTGTAGTAAGAAATCTACGTCTATTTAATTTGTATCTATTCATAATGCAACTCCTAATATATAGGTTATTCTCATGTATAATTATTTGATTTATTAATAATAACAAAATCTACAACAATATAGGAATTTCATTTACATGGAAAGGAATTATCGAATAGCAATTATAGGTAGTGGTCCAAGTGGATTTTTCTCTGCGGAACATCTTTTAAGGTTGAATCCTAATTGTGAAGTGGATATGTATGAACGCTATCCAGACCCTTTTGGACTTGTTAGACGAGGTGTTGCTCCAGATAGTCAAAACATTAGAAATGTCTCTAAAGCCTTTGACGAAATTGCAAAGAATCCCAGATTTATTTATTTTGGCAATGTTGATGTTGGGATAGATGTATCCTTAAATGAGTTACGTCCATTTTATGACGCAATAATCCTTGCTTGTGGGATGGAAACCAGTCAACGGCTTGGGATACCTGGAGAAGATTTGTATGGTTCTTATACTGCGAGCTCGATAGTTGGATGGTATAATTGTCATCCTGTATATCAATCTTTAGATATAAAACTTGATAGGGAACGTGTATTTATTATCGGTATGGGCAATGTAGCAATTGATGTGGCACGAATATTAACCAGACCAATAGAAGAACTTAAAGGGACAGATATTTCAGATAATGCATTGGAAACATTGAAAACAAGTAAGATTAAAGAAATATATATTGTTGGACGTAGAGGACCTGCACAAGTAAAATTTAAGGAAAATGAATTATTAACGTTAGGAGAAATAGGAGAAACTGATATATTAATTAATCCTGAAGAATTAATCTTAAACGAAGCCAGCGATGAAGAAGTAAAAGCAAGTCCATCATTACAAAGAATTATGGATATACTTAAAAGATTTTCTGAGACCAAACCAACAAGAAAAAGAAGGATATATTTCCTCTTTCTAAGAACACCTATACGAATTGAAGGGCAGGGGAGAGTTGAAAGAGTTCTATTTGAAAAAAATGTTTTGGAAGGTATGCCCAATAAGCAAAAAGCAACTGGCAGTGGGGAAATAGAGGTTCATGAGTGTGATTATATTATTTCGAGTATTGGTTATAGAGGAAATAAATTTCCAGGAGTCCCTTATGATGAAATGAAAGGAATTATACCTAACATTGCTGGCAGGGTTGTTAAAGAAGGAACAGTTATACATGGCTTATATGTAACAGGATGGATTAAACGAGGTCCAGTAGGATTGATTGGAAATAATAAACCTGACAGTTTGGAAACAGTTAAAAATTTATTGGCAGACCTACCTACACTACCGTTATGTGAGTATCCACAACGGAACAATCTTATCCAATATTTAAAAGATAAAGATATTAAATTTATAACTTATGAGGAATGGAAAAAATTAGACCAATATGAACTTGAACAGGGAGAGAAAGAAGGTAAAGTTCGAAAGCGTCTTTGTGACGTGGAAGAAATGCTAAAATTATTAAATAAAGTAAGATAGATATTTTATATACAACTTTTTTCTAATATTTTTTTGATAACATTAAGTAAATCGTCAGAATTAAATGGCTTATCTATGAAACTGTTGGGAGGAGGGACATCATATTCATTAGCAATTCTCTCTGCAGTCCAGCTATTACCTAACTCATAAGCGTTGACACCTGATAGAAAGACTATAGGAATTTTACACAAGAAAGGATGGGATTTAAATTCGACATATAACTGTATTCCACTTTCGTCTGGAAGCATAACATCAAAAATACATAAATCTGGCATTTCTTTCTCTGCAAGTGCTAACGCTTTATAGGCATATTCAGATGTAAGCACTTTTGCTCCTTCCGCCTCAAATAAAAATTTTAGAGAATTAGAAATATCAGGCTCATCTTCTAATATTAATATTTTTTTGTTTGCTAACACTTTGTCCGCCATTTTTTTACCTTCATTTTAATAAATATTTTATAATTTTATATTATATCTAATTTCTGCTCAAAAAAATAATTTAGAGGAGACTTTTGTATGATGACCAATTTTGAATTGTTCAAAATAAGAATTACTCTGATACAGTGTTTTTTGAAGGAAAATAACTATGAAGGGATTTTAATTTCGCGGGTTGATAATTTTGCAATGGCTACAGGTGGAAAACGGAATTATATATGGAAGTATACAGATATAGGGGCAAATTCACTTTTAGTAACTAAAGAGGGCAATGTTTTTTATGTTGGAAATAATATCGAAGAATCAAGAATCATGGACGAAGAACTCAGTGAGTACCCCTGTGAAAAAATAACTTTTTTATGGTTCGAATCGTCCCCTTCAGAGGCAGTAAAAAGGTATTTTAAGATAACTGATGAGAGTAGATGGGTGTCTGACGATGGAAGTTTAGGAAAAAATGTAAATAATGAACTCAGTGTTTTAAGAGCATTGTTGACAGAAACAGAATTAGAGAAATATAGGAATTTAGGTAGACTTGCTGGTGAAGCAATGGTTGAAACACTTAAAGAAATCCAGCAAGGTAGTAGTGAAACAGAGGTGGCAAGCCGTTTAGTATATGAAGGGCATAAGAGAGGGTGTCTTGTTCCTGTATCTTTAGTTGCAAGTGATGAACGAATAGAAAAATATAGACATCCTTTACCTACGGAGAATGCATTACTATCGGGTATTGGAAATAAGAAGATTAAAAATATAGTTATGGTGGTAGGCTGTTTTATGAAAGAAGGACTTGTAGTATCATTGACAAGATTCAAACAAGTAGGGCAAATAAGTGAAGAAATAAAAGATGCTTATAAAAGAATATGTGGGGTTGATGTTATGATACAGGAGGCAACACAACCAGAAAGGAGTTTAGGGGATGTTTTTATGGTATGTCAAAATGCATATAAGGTAATGGGATTCCCAGATAATGAATGGCATAATCATCATCAAGGGGGAGCAACGGGATATGCAGGTAGAACATGCAAGGGGAAACCTAATGAAACCTTTCCTGTATTAGATAAACATTATCCAGAATTATTAAAATCTTTTTTCGGCAAAGAGTTGCTATTTGGTTCTGCTTTTGCATGGAATCCCTCTGCAAAGGGTGTAAAATCAGAAGATACGTTCATTTTGTGCCCTGATGGCACGCAGGAAATAGTGAGTTCTACACCTGAACTTCCAGAAATTAACCTCTCAGATGTCTTAAAAAGAGATGTAATTATAAAAAAATCTGGAATTATGGTTGTTGACTAAACAAAATGAATCTCGTTAAAAAGAAATCTTTTCCGTTATTTTGGTGTTATATTATGCAGGTGAACTAAAATGAAAATATTAATATTATATGGAACTACAACAGGAAATACTGCATATGTCGCAGAAATTATTGCCTCAGCAATAAAAGGGCATAATATTGATATAAAAAATGTCTGTTCCTTTGATGTGGAAGAATTACAAACATACGATTTTATAATCATGGGGACGCCAACATGGGCTAATGGTGAAATACAGAAAGATTGGAAAAACTTTCTTCCGAAATTAAATGAACAAATGCTGAAAAATAAAATTATTGCATTGTTTGGATTAGGAGATAGTGCTTTATTTCCTGACCAATTTGCGAGTGGTATACGAGAATTATATGACAAAATAATCACTTGTAAGGCTGAAATTATTGGCTTTTGTGATATAGAAGGCTATAAATTTAATGATTCAAAGGCTGTTGTAGATGGGAAATTTTGCGGGCTAATCATTGATCAGGATAATGAGAGTAACATGACGGTTGATAGAGTATACAACTGGACTAAAAATCTTTTCACAGAGATTGACAAGAGAGAAAGAGGGATTAAAAGTATAAATTAATTTATCTCCAAAATATTTTTTGAAGAATTCTGGGTCGTCGATTGAATTTATTTCTTTTTCTATGAAGGTTTTTACATCATCTGCTGAGATGGGCTGTAATTGATTACCTGAAACAAGGTGCTGTTGATTTTTTTGTGTAGTAGGATAAATTTGTTTGCCTTCTTCTTCATGTTCGTAAAATTCATGAGAGGATTGTTCTTTGTCCAAATGTTTTATATCTGGCATAGCAAGTTCAAGAAACATTTCAACGATACTTGCTAAATGTTCTATCCTTTCTTTTCTTGACCCTTTTTCGATGATGTGGCGGTTGATGGGTATTGCTCTATTTCTGAATACAATACTGAATTCATGACATGCAGGGCAAGGAAGTATCATAACTACGTCTGGTGGTAATTTGCCTGAGCCTATTCTCTGTTTGTTGCAATGAGGACAAATAATCATAACAACTCCTCATTTGTTTATTACATGATAACAAACGAGGAGGTAGATTATCAAAAAGGCTGTTTATGTTTAAGGTTCACAAGGGTCACCCCACTTCTTCGCCCAATCAGGATTCAATCGAACTTGAACCATCCAAATATCTAAAATTGTTAATGCAGTCATATTTTCAATAACGGGGATAACTCTGGGGACAATGCAGGGGTCATGTCTGCCATGCACACGTATTTCCCTGTTGTTAAAATGAACATCCATTGTTTTTTGAGACTTTCCAATAGAGGAAGTTGGCTTAACAACAAGTCTTACAATAACAGGTTGTCCTGTACTAATGCCTCCTAAAATACCGCCAGCGTGATTTGTAAGGAATGAACCATTTTCCATAGCATCGTTTGATTCGCTACCTCGGAGCCGTGCTAATTGGAATCCATCGCCGAATTCAATACCTTTAATAGCACCGATACTTATTAGTGCTGATGCTAAACGTGAGTTTAATTTAGCAAAGATAGGGTCACCCAGACCAGGAGGTAGTCCATGAATTTCTAATTGGACAATTCCACCAACAGAATCTGCATCTTTTCGTGCTTTTAATATTTCTTCTTCCATAATCCTTGCGGAGTCAGGGTCAGAACAGCGAACTGGATTTTGTTCAATATTCTCAAAAGAACCTATCTTCTGAATTGGTTGCCCTGCAATTTCAACTGTGTGGGCAATAATTTTTACTCCTTTTCGTTCGAGTAGTTTTTTTGCAATAGCACCACATGCAACTCTACATGCTGTTTCTCTGCCAGAGGACCTTCCACCGCCTCGATGGTCTCGTATTCCATATTTCATGTAAAATGTAAAATCTGCATGTCCAGGACGGAAAACGTCTTTAAGTTCTTCATAATGCTGGGATTTATAATCCTCATTATAAATAATTAACGCAATAGGTGCACCTGTTGTTTTTCCTTCGAAAACACCAGAGAGGATATGAACCTTATCAGACTCTTTTCTTCGGGTAGTAATAGAACTTTGTCCTGGACGTCTTCTATCCAACTCTTTCTGAATATCCTCTTCAGAAATTTCGATACCTGGTTTAATTCCATCAAGAATAGCACCAATGGCTTTACCGTGACTTTCTCCGAACGTTGTCACACGGATAATTTCTCCAAATGTATTTGCAGAACGGGTATGAATTGCGAGTTCTTCACTAATTCGTCGCATTAATAGCTGAGCAATGTCAAAAGGGTCGCCAGATGTTGTATCGATTAATATATCAGCAAAGGGAAGTAGTATTTCCTCCCTAAAAGAGAGTTCATCAAAGTATTGTCTTTTAGGATTCTCGGAATTTAGCCAGGGGGGAATTCCATTTTTGGCTATTCTATCCCAGAGCACTTCTTTATCGGCTGTGAGGTATATTAATAATGCATTATGTCTTAGTTTTCTTCGATTGGGTGGGTGCAACATCATAGAACCACCAGTAATAATAAGGCACCAATCCATACTTGAAATTTTTTGTGCTATTTTTGCTTCCAAATCCCTAAAATAATCCCTACCTTTCTCTATAAAAATCTGCCTGCATGTCTTTTTTTCTTTTGTTATTTCATAATAATAATGTTCGATCATCTCATCTGTTTCAAAACAAGTTAATCCTGTTATTTCTGCAAGCTGTTTACCAATGGTAGTTTTTCCAGCACCTTTAGGCCCAAAAACGACTAATTTCAAAGATATCCTCCTTATTATAAGATTCTTTTATTGATTATTCTTATCTTCTAATATACGTGCATTTCCACCAATTTTTTGTAGGCAATCTAAGAATGTTGGAAATGTGATGTTTACAGATTCATAACCATCAATAATTGTTGTTCCAGGAAGCATTGTGCCAGCGATAGCTAAAGCCATAACAACACGGTGGTCCCCATGCCCATCTACATTTCCTGGGATCATGGAAGATTCTTCAATTTCTAAACCATCGGGTAATTCTTTTATTTTAGCCCCTAATTTGGATAGTTCTTCTCTCATCACAGAGATGCGGTCTGTTTCTTTTAACCGTGCCTGCGGAACGTTGAGGAGCCTTGTTTTCCCCGATGCAAAACATGCAAGAACAGCCATCATTGGTAAAGCGTCAGGGGTCGCATTTAAGTCTATATCGCAACCTTTTAATTGCTTAGCACTCACTTTTATACCACCATCATCTTCAACCGTGACATCAGCCCCCATTTGTTTTAAGTATTGCAATACCGCTTTATCTCCTTGAGTGTCATTAATATCCAGGCCTTGACAAATAACCTCATTATCAGGTAAAGCACCAGCAGATAAGAAAAAAGTTGCAGATGAAAAATCTCCAGGAATTTGTTTGTTAACAGTTTCATATTTTTGGCAACCGGGAATCGTGACATGTTTATATTCATTATCATACTGAAGTTGTATGCCATGTTCTTTAAGCCAATTAACCGTCATATCTACATACGGCTTCTCGTATAAAAGCGGAACATCAATATCGGTGTTATTCTCTGCTAATGGAGTGTTGATAAGCAATGAGGTAAGATATTGGCTTGACATTGCTTTTATAGAGGTATTACCACCTCTAATTTTCCCTTGAATAACAATAGGAGGTAAGTCATTATTTCTTGTGGAAACAACCTTAGCCCCCAAATTGTTTAATGAACCAATAAGAGGTCCAACGGGTCTTCTTCTAATTTGATAATCCCCTGTCATAACAATTAATCCCTGCTCGATAAGGGCAGAACTTCCTAATGCGATACACATAGTCGTCCCAGAATTGCCTACATCAATTACGTTGTCTGGTATTTCCCATTTTCCACCTTTCCCTTCTACAATCCATTGGTCGTTTTCTGTCACAATATGTACACCTAAACAGCGATACGTTTCGACCGCTGACATTGTATCCGCAGAAGCAAGTGGATACTTTATCACACTTTTCCCTTCAGCAAGCGAAGAGATAGCCACTGCTCTTATTGTATGTGATTTTGAAGCGGGTATTTTTACTGAACCTCTTAAATTTGAACCTTCCACAATAAGTTTCATACGACACCTCTATTA
>Ga0209204_1001268_pt1 | contig 24320 bp, 19 predicted proteins | sample AD_JPNMR2_MetaG_FD_184425 | JGI IMG/M metagenome (GOLD analysis project Ga0209204, IMG submission 184425) | Active sludge microbial communities of municipal wastewater-treating anaerobic digesters from Japan - AD_JPNMR2_MetaG (SPAdes) (version 2) | ecosystem: Engineered > Bioreactor > Anaerobic...
CCAATTATAATTAAACGTCATATAATCATCATATTTCCATACATCCCAAGAAGCGTTCATTTTATGGAAGGGTCCACCTGTTTTATTATCAATAAGAGTTAGTGTTTTTCCCGATAGATTATAGGGAGGATCAGCATAAACAAGATCTATTGTCTTTTCATGGAATGTTGCTAATATTTCTATGCAATTGCCTAAATATATATGATTAACTTTCATTTCTTACTAACCTTTTTTGCCACTCTAATAGATATTTATTAATACTGGAAGACCACTCAGAAAAACTATTTAGTTTTTTAACTTCATTTATAATATCGTTATATAATAAAAATAACTTTCTATGATTAAATTGTTTTCCTTTTGTTAAGAGTGATAACAAGGAATCCAAAATAATAGATAATTGTTCAGTTGTAAAAGGAATTATGTTCTGTGGTTTGCCATTGTATTCATATTTTGTTGCAATCCAAAATTGAGAATATGTGTCGAGATGAATTTTAGGAGCAATAAAAATACAAAACACAGGGACATTTTTATTTCTATTTTCAAAATCACGAAGATGTCTCATGACAGGTTGTCCTTCTTGAACCCATTGTAACTTAGTTGTATTTAATGTTACTTCACATATAGCTTTAAACGTTTGGTAAAAACACTCAATATCGGATTTGTTTGCTGGGGCATGATTTATAGGTTCTCCGTTGTCATCCACTGGATAATTCGCTTTTATTAATTTTTCATCATTGATAATTTTTAATATCTCTACAATCAACTTTTCGAACTGTTCTGGCAAATATTTTTTGAGAGTCTTCTTATCGTTTAAAACACGAATGGATTCTTTTATCTTTTCGATATTACCAATTAAATTTTTTTTCTTTATACGTTCTTTTAGTATTAAATCGTAATTTCTTAATTGGGCAGCATATCGCTCTAATTCTATTCTGTTCAGAGTTGAAATATCTTTATCCAACAAAATTTTTTCTTCTTTTGTCTCGATTATATTTTCCTTTTTCACAAAACTATTTATTTGATTTCGTAAAGAAAATACTACTTTTTTTAGGTTTGACTCTTCTTCCCATGGTAAATGAGGTTCGTTTATGTCTGAAAGATACTTTATATATTCTGTAACACCCACAAAATGGGTAGCTTTACCATCATATTTCTCTAATATTTGATTTATTTCAGTCTCTCTTGAGGGTTCGAGGTCAATATTCCAGTAAAAACCTAATGGATCCATTGTAACTTTAAAATATTTTGTTAATCTAAAATACCTCATTATATTATCACCATAATCATAAAGATTGTTTATTTTCGTTTCAGTCAAGTCTGATACATTATAAAATTCTTTTAAGAAATTTATAATATATTTTTCTTTTTCTTCTTTTTTCTCAATTTGCCGAAATTCTAATATTTTTTCTATATACTTTTTTAGCTCATTTATATTTATAAAAGTTGGTATAAATATACAGAATTCTTCCTTTGTTAACCCCCTTTTATTAGAAAGTTTGTTAACTCCTTTTATAACATGCAGAACTGCAATAAAAGGCATTATATTAAATCCCTCTTTATTAGAAAAATCTTCACTCCATGGATTAGGAAATTGAAGCTTTAATAGACTTTTGAAAAATATGTAACCTATATCATAATCATCTTCTAAAAATTTTTTCCCTAACTCTGTAATTTTTATAGGTCCTATTTTTTCTCTTGCTATTGAAAATCCCAATTTGTTTAATGGATTAACTGATTGTCTTCCTCTCATTGGAGGGTCTTTATATTTTTGTCTGTAGAAAATTTCTTTTGCTATTTCATACGGTATATGTCTCTCTAAGTCGTTATAGTATTCTTTAAATTCCAAAGGGATATTAAGAGGTATGTAAAATCGATTTTGTATTAATAATACTTGATACTTTATCTGGTTATTTTTATTAAAATATTCTCCTTCTAAATAATTTAATACTTTTAAAAAATCTCTTAATCTTTCAGGGTTTCTAACAGTAGTAGATATTGACCAAGGTTTTTTCATATCTTATAACCGTCTATTGATATTATCCCTATGGCAAATTAAAATAGACAAAAGTAATAGTTGAATATAATTTATTACAATACCTATATTATATTAAAGATAAAGGATAAAATGTATTTTATGTTTGAGATTATATTATCATGTTTCATTTCTTGGAACTGTTTATATTCAATGGAGGAAAATATGAAAGGGAAATTTTTTCTTTTTCCGACTAATATAAATCAATGGCAACCTATTAACTTAATTCCTGACCAATATACCGCAGATAATCTTTACGATTACATTGATGGAAATGCGGAGGTCTATCGCTCATTAGGGGTTAAAGAAGTTTTTGCTTACCGATGGTCTCGTCCAAAGGAAGCAGATATTATCGTAGATATTTTTGATATGGGCGATTCCAACGGTGCGTATGGAGCATACCATAATGACATCCGCGACCAAAAAGAAATCGGCATCGGGGCAGAATCGGAATATATGAACAATTCCCTTGCCTTCTGGAAAAGCAAATACTTTATCTGCATCACAGGTATGGGAGATTCTCACGAATTAAACCAAACCATTTTAGAATTAGGAAAATGTATCGACCGCCAAATCCCAGATAAAGGCAATCCACCTAAGATTATACATGTGCTCCCTGATAAAGGCTTGATGAAAAGTCACATCCACTACTTTAAAGATTTCAACCTCTTAAATGTCCATTACTTTATTTCAAATGAGAACATTTTAGGTATTGATAACGGATGTGAGGGTGTGTTAGTTCGATATTCACTTCCCGAATCTCAAGAGCAGTTTAATGTGATTATTATCAAGTACCCAAAAAAGGAACGTGCCAAAATAATTGCTAAAAATCTAAAAGAAATATTAGAACAATCGAAAGAATTCCCAACTCAAGAAAAAGCATCTGGTATTTGGGAATTTAAATCAATACTGATACATCAAAAGAAGAATTATCTTATCCTCATTATAGACTGGCAAAAAAAGGAAATTGGTGATTTGTATTTAAATCAAATTATTAATAAAATAGAATAATACGATAGGAGCCTAAAACAATGAGAACTACTCGCAGAACGTTTTTAAGCATGAGTGCAATGGGCACTGCATACTTCATTACTCAATCCATTGCACAAACAGAAAATACACAACCCACCCCACAAGCAGGGGAGAAATCCCGCGTCGTTGTGATTCGCGACAAAGACCTATTAGATACTGAAGACAATATTAACAAAAAAGTCCTTGAAAAGATGGTAGACGAAGGGGTAAAAACACTATTCCAAACAGCCACACCCGAAGAAGCATGGAAAAAAATTATCAAACCTGACGACGTCGTAGGCATTAAGAGTAATGTTTCTGGACCACCACGTACACCAGTAGAATTAGAAGACGTCTTAAAGATGAAAGTTATGGCTGTAGGTGTGCCAGCAGATAAAGTCTCTGTTGATGACCGCGGAGTATTACGAAATCCCGTTTTTCAAAATAGCACTGCACTAATTAACACAAGACCAATGAGAACTCACCATTGGTCAGGCGTAGGAAGTCTACTTAAAAATTACTTGATGTTCTCCGATAAGCCACCTTCCTGGCATGCAGATTCTTGTGCAAACCTTGCAGGTCTATGGGATTTGCCCATCGTTAAAGGAAAAACACGGCTAAACATCCTTGTTATGATTACTCCCCTTTTCCACGGAAAAGGACCTCATCATTACAATAAAGAATATACATGGAATTATCAAGGCTTAGTAATCGGAACCGACCCCGTCGCCTGCGACGCCACAGGACTACGGATACTAAAAGCAAAACGACTTCAGTATTTCGGTAGCGAACAACCGTTCGCTGTCTCTCCACATCACATTCAAGTAGCACAAGACAAATTCCACATCGGCAATGCAGATGAAAACCGCATCGAACTAATCAAGTTGGGCTGGGAAGACGGTTTCCTGATTTAAACAACAAATTCATAAAAAACACATTATAGGGAAATATAATTGCTCTATTTATACAAAACTCCTATTCCAAAAACTCATGCAAATATAGTTTCTAAGGAATTAGGGTGAAGGGTTCTTTACTTTGTCGAGGATTTTCACAATCAGGTCAAATAGAGCCCCTAACATTTTAATTCCACTATTCCATACCTCGATTTCTTGTTGTTTTTGTAACGTTGAATCTGCCTGCTGGGGAATTGCCTTTGCATAGGTTGTTAATTTGATATGTTTCATACCTTACTCCTTTTGGTTCTATAAAATTAAAAGTCTATTTGGAATCGTGTTTGTAGAATGCCTAACCTGCCATCATATAAATCATGCTCTATAGTTGCAAGGGTGTAGTTAACATAAATACGGGCATTGGGATTTAAATACCAATTCAGTCCCAAAGTCCAATCTTCCCCCTTTCCCCCTCGTATTATTCCACTATCCAAGTCTATCCATGAATAACGTAACCCCAATTCCCATGCTCCCCACGTACCTGCTTTAGGTGAAAAGTTTTTGTTAGGTTTAACCCGACTTAATGTCCCTGTTTTGTTGTTATATGTACGATGTTCTCCCGTTAGAAAGTAACTCGAGTAAATATAACCTCCTTGAAATTCCCGAGTACCATCAAATTCCGTTTCTACATAAGATAAAGCGTGTTCTGCTTGAATAGAAAGTGGACCATATACCCACAGCAATTCTGTCCCTATCAAATCCACATTATCTGCCACAGCATCTGCAATTCGGAATCCTTTATATCGGTCTGTGTCTAAATACGAATAGGCAAGGGCACATTCAGGATTCGCTTTATAACGGAATTCTGCCCCATCTGGATTGCGATGACTGTATGCTATACCCAGATGTAAAAGTTTATGTTCCTCCTCATCATATAAGGGCAAACCAACGAAACGACCCGTAACAGCATACCCTCGATCATCATCGCTATCATTATCCGAAGGGAAGTCATCCGTTTCCTTAAATACACCAGCCTGCCAGACAATCCTGTTTGAAAGTTGAGAACTGAAAACCATTAATCCAACATTCCGCTTCGGATTAAAAACATCATTGTAGCCTCGTTCCATAAAAGTATTATAATTGTAATTGGTCAATTGCTCCAGTCCAAAAGGTTCACGAAAATGGCCAACCTGAATATTCCCAAGATATGGAATATCCGAAAGCCCCATATATACATCTGTAAATTTAGCCCGCCCCTCCAAATCTTTATCCCCTGCAAAATCGAACCTCATCTTATAAAAAACGGATTCATACATTTTCCCACCAAGTTCTATTTCTGCACGACGAAACTGAGTCCCATCATCTTCTTCTCCAAAAACAGAAGCCAAATCCCCATCATTATCAAAAAATGCCCAATCTAACTGAACCCGACCACCTACCTGCAATTCAAATTTACCATCATTACTCTTAAACGTAAAACGGTCTCTCCATTGTGGTGTTAAAATGTGTTGACTTTCTTCACCCCTATCATTCTCCACGTTATCTTTGGCATTAGAGTCATTTCCAGTTTTAGTCTCAACAGGAGCAGGTTGTCCAGCAGATTGCTCTTGAACGAACTGACCACTTGCTTTTAGCAATGTTTCCAGCTCCTGCACTCTCTTTTCAAGCACCTCTATCCGATGTAGAAGCTGAGTCTCATCAATTGTACTTTGCGTATCTTCCGCTCCTATAGATGTATTTATAAAAAAAACTATACCAAAAAACAAAAACGAGATAAACAAATTAGCTACTAATATTTTTTTGTTCATTTTCCATCTCCTTTATATGTAAGTATTTCCATCGACCTGCATAATTTATGCCAACATAATATAAAGTATAAATAGTGCTAAAACATGCTTATATGATACATATTTAATACACTTACAACGCTTTTATAATTAATAGACACGATATATGATAATAATAGTTATCATATTTGGTAAAATAACCACTAATTATGGTGTTTGTTGAAAGGGTTTACCCTGACCCGTCTGACCCGTCCGACTTGTCCGGCCCTCACGTCTTTATCGCACAGAGAAGTTCACTTATCGATGGGAAAATATAGTCTGGCTTCTTTTCTATCTTGTTTAGTTGTTCCATCGTTGTCTCACCCGACAAAACGAGAATAGATGTAACCCCTGCACGGTATGCCATCTCCATATCCGTATAGAGTCTATCCCCTACCATCGCTGTGAATTGAGGTCGCATATTTAGTATCTTCAATGCCATCTCAATCATTTCTGGATTTGGTTTCCCAATATATCGTGGCTCTCTGCCCGTGCTTACATGGAGTAATTTTGCAATAGAACCACAATCAGGGATAGGTCCATCCTCGGTGGGACAAACTAAGTCAGGATTAGTTGCTATATACGGCAACCCTTGCAGAAGCCAATATGTAGCCTTTCTCAATTTTTCATAAGTTAATGTAATATCAAATGAAATTACAACCGCATCAGGCTCATCTTGAACCAGATGGAATCCTGCCCGTATAAGTTCTTTTTCAAAAGAAGGTGGGGCTACTGTAAAAAGTTTTTTATATGTAGTGTTCCGTTTCAGATATTCCACTGTTGCCATGCCTGACGTTAATATGTGTTCCTTCGAGACATGAATCCCCAACATACCTAATTTCTTTTGATACTGTTCCGCATCCTTTGTCGGATTATTTGTAAAAAATAAATATTTCTTGCCAGTTAATTTCAAATGTCCTATAAATTCTTTGGCTCCTGGAATAGGTCGATTTCCAAGATATATCGTTCCATCCATATCTAAAAGAAAACACTGTATATCTTCAATCTGCGTCATTTTAAATCTCCACTCATTTCGATTTTATTGAACATGAAATATTAAGCATTTAAAACAAGCAATTGCGGAAAATTCCACACTTTTTATTCAATACATTGGATGATTATGAGAATGTCAATTTTTAAAAACATTTAAGTCATTGAATAATAGTATTTTATAAATATGTTCTTTTTTATGCTTTCTTATGGCATAACAATTGCGTAATCATAAATACAAATAGGAGTTAAATACATGTTTCGACAAATAATGATATTAAAAAAAGACAAGAAAAAGCAACAAGGTATGACACTTGTTGAACTGATGTTTGCAGGTGGTATTATGGCATTCGTATTGAGTATGATTTTTACCTCTGTCGTGACGGTAGGTATGAATAGTGAAATACATACCCAACGATTACAGGCAGAGAGCGTGGTCAATGAAATATTAGACCAAATCAGCCGAACCGATGTAACACAGATTTTGAATTTTACCCCAAATCTTAACCATTTGCCGGGAAACCGTGCAGTCGTTCGTATTGAAGCTATTACTGCTTCAGGTTCCCCTATCAGTTTGCCTACGACTACAAGTGTAAGTTTGCCAAATCCGTTAGAGGTTCGAGTAACATTAACATGGCAAACGACACGTGGATATACCATAACCAAGAGAGGGTCAACTTATGTCTCCAACTAATCAATACAAATTAGGTATGACATTGATAGAAATAACCATGACTGTTGGCTTGATGGTAATTGTCATGGGTGCTTTATTCTCATTATCGTTAGGGATAAGCGATACCGTTCAAAATTATAGTGCAACTGCCACTGCTACAGATGAAGCACGTCGTGCATTAACTATTTTGGTGCCACGTTTATCCCAGGCGTCAAGGCAAACCGTCAATTGGAACGAACTTCCTGGGAGCGTATTACGTTTTCGGATGCCAGCGGACCTTGACGGTAATGGCAGTTGTGTTGATGTTGCAGGGAATCTCGAATTAGGAGATGTAGTAACTATCCAACGGGATACTCAAGATGCTAACGGGGATGGTTTGACTGATAACCAATTAGTAATGATACAGGGTAACAATGTAACCGTTCTTGCAAATCATCTTTTTAACCCTCCTGAATCCGCAAATCCAGACGGCTCTTTTAATGACACTAACGGGAATGGACGATTAGATAGAGGCTTCTTTGTAACTGCTCAAAATAATACACTTCAGATTTTCATAGATACGTTCGGAGAATCCCGACGTGGTCATCAGTTTGTAATTAATGTTGATGAACGTGTAATCCCCAGAAACCCATAAAGAGAGGTAATATGCCATGTTTACCAAACAAAAACACTTAAATATATCCCACAGAGGTGAAGAAGGGATGGCACTAATCGTGGCATTTATTTTTGTCATAGTTGCCATTGGCTTATTAAGCTCCCTCTCCGTTCAAATTATTAACCAGAGTATACAGCAAAACAAATACAGTGACTTTCGTGATGCCTTCTGGGGTGCTGTTTCTGCTGTCCAGGAGAGTAAAAGTTCTCGCGAGTTAGGTGGAAATGGGTTGATTGGTGTTACAAGCTGGACTCCCTCTTACAACGATAATAATGAACCGATATTACCTTCTTTTGATAGTTCTTCTGTAACTCCACGCACCCTCTCTTCAGACCCAGCTGTTCAATATTATGCTGTCTTAATCCCATGGGAGAATGACAATTTTGACAATAATGGGGATGGCGTTGTTGACGATATTACAGAACAGGACATGTTTAGCATCTATGCAGTTGCCCAAAAAAACGGTGTCGTTCGTAGATTGGAAGTCATTACCGATAGTACAGATGTTAATGTCTGGCGAAATGCAATTTTCGCTGGTGATGGACAGGTAGGAAATGTCATTAATGGGAATGTTAGCATTCACGGTTCGGTTCATATATTAGGAAATAATCTTCTTCCAGGGAATCCTGCAATTACCGCTTTAGACCTGAGTGGAACAGCCTTGATACACAATAATTATCAGGGTGTCCCAGGAATATTGCAACAACGGGTGCCTCCGTTACAGACAACTCTATTTGATGGAGAAACGGTAGAAACATTGAATGCAAAACTTCGTGTCAAACGAGGGTTAGTAGGATTGTCAGGCACCTCAGAAATAGGGGAACCTCATGTTCGGGGCAACGGTTGGAAGGAAACGATGGATGGAACTTATGTTAACGACGGCTGGACTGGAAATCAAACAATACCAGATGGTGCGAGAGGAATTCCAAAAAATGTATATAGTGATAACGGGTTTAATGAACTTTACGATTTGGGTAACCGAGTTAATTTTCCGAGGCTTACAGATGATTGGCGAGAACCAGACGGCTCAAAAGTAATGAATCCCAACACAGGAACCTGGTATAGCGTTCAGGATTATTTCTCACAGGTTCTGTTGGCAGACCCAGTTATCCCAAACGATGGTGTATTTGTGGGTAACTTAGTATTAAACGCAAAGGGAAATAAAATCTTCTGGGACGCCACTACAGGGACATACTTAAATGGTTCACTTCCCGCCTCATTACCTCCCAATGACCACGACTATATCTGGTTCGACCCTACAACAAATGTATTAAGAATCAATGGCCAAATACGAATTGATGGAAATTTAACGTTTACAGGTCAAGGTAATGACCGAACCATCAATTATAGTGGACGTGCTGCTCTCCTTGTATATGGGGATGTTAACATTGATTCTGACCTTGTAACCTGCAACAATGGCGATCCAAATAATACCGCAAACAGTTATCCTGTTAACAATGTAATAGGTATCATGAGTTCTAATAACATGTTTATAGGAAATACAGCTCAATGCGATATTATGGGTGCATTCTACGCTCAAAATATGATTAAAATTTCAAAGCAAACAGATATTATGGGAACAATTGTCGCAAGTTATTTCGATATGGGTTCACAAGTACCAAATATTTATCAAGTCCCGGCTCTGGCAGATAATCTGCCATACGGTATGATAGGAAATTATCCAATTACTACGCTCCAGCAGGTTGGCTGGCGTGAATTAGGTATCTAATTACGTTAAGAAAGAAAATAAGATGGATACAAACAAAATTAATACACAAGTAAAATTATATTTTTTATTTTTTATTGGGGTGGCACTTATTGTTGTAGGCATACTTGGTGCTATCTGGGGAAAAACAACAAGTAAAACAGATACAACCGCTAATAAGGATTTCACAGCAGAACCTTCTAATACACTACCAATACCCGTGGAAGAAACGGAGCAAACCGATGAGAAAAGCGTGCCCACTAATCTGGACAATCCCGACCAGCTTATTGAATATTACCGTTCTCAAATGGAACAAGACCCACAAGACCCTAATACCCCTGCTTATCTATCAGCCATGGGGAATATTTATAAGTCAAAGAAAATGGATTGTGCCAGTGCGATACCTTATTATGAAAAGGTTATGATTGACTACCCTCAATGGGAAGGTATCAAATCCGTCTACCCTGAACTGGCAGATTGTTATGAACAACTTAATGATTATAAAGGTAAAATTTGGGTGCATCAGGAAGCAATGAAAATTTTCCCTCCAGATTCTCAGGAATACCTTTATGCAAAAACCGTTCTCGGTTTAGAATAGAAGACTGATATACTACAAAAAAATGTGATAAAAAAAACAAGTCCCAGTTAAATAAGTTAATATAAACACGTCTTTTTATCCTTAGCCCAAAATGCTCATTTGTAGTTAACGCAAATAAAAAGTATTATATATTCGTATAGTGCCTTTTATTAATTTGGACTCAGGAAAGGAAAATGTTAATGAAAAAAATTGTTATTCTCCTGATATTAACTTTTTCTTCTATTTTATATGCTGATAATATTCTCATATCACCGCCACTGATGTATAACACGTTGATAAACTGTTCCTATTCACCCAAAACAAACCGATGGATGATAGCGGATAAAAAAACAGAGCACAAACCTTCTGAATATAATTTCAATACTCTACCTACGGTATCAGAAAATAAGGAACAAGGTTTGCCTCGAATAAAAATAAAGGAGATTAAAGGGAAGAAGGTGTTTGTTTACGGAACAAACGACAAAACATTTGTCCCACGTGGTTTTAATCATGTCGTTTTGGAGCATCGCAGTTCTGGTTGGCACGTATTGTTTAATACCAATGTTTATAATCCTGATGAAGCAGAAAGCACCTTAAGAAAAATTGCAGAATCAGGAGGAAATACAGTTCGTCTTTGGGTATGGGGCACACAAAATGAATATGGTTTTTTATCTCAAAAAGAAGGTGAAATACTAAATAATCAATATATGGATAATGTCATAGATTTTTTGCAGAGGGCGACAAAATATAATATTTATTTAATTCCTATTCTTGATGAATATCCACGTTTTGGCAATTTTGAGAAGCAATTACAACAACTCCATTTAGAATCGACCTATGATGATGAGCATGTCACGAAGTATAATCGACAATTCTTCTGGCTATCTTATATCCGAGCTAAGGCGATAGTTATTCAAAAATTTATTCAATATATTAAAGAGAGGGAACCTTCTTTACTTTCCACAATTCTTGCTTGGTCTCTCCAAAATGAAGTATATGTAAAGTGTTCAGATGGCCCATTTAAAGAATATAATGGCGAGGTGCTCCTTCCAGACGGGAGTAAAGGTTCACTTGCTACAACAGAAACACGACAGGAGGTCTATGACAGGACGATACTGTTCTGGGCAAATGAATTGAGCAAGGCAGTAAAGTCCGTTGACTCGGAGGCTCTTGTCACAGTCGGCATGTGGACAAGCGATTCCGCAGGCAGAGAACCAGTTTCAGGGGTCGTGCCTGATGGGAAAGACCCTCGATTTCCACCACGTCCATCCGTGCTCGGCAGTGAACAGAGTCTTCTCGACTTTATCGATATACACATTTACCCATGGGATAAAACATCAAAGGTTAATTTACACTGCCATGAACACGGGCTTGTTAAAAAACCAGTTATTGTCGGTGAATATGGTGTATTTCAGGATGTAACAATAGAACAGGCAAAAACAATGTTGATAGAGTTTTTACAGACCGCTTATAAGGCTGGTTATATCGGTGACTTATATTGGGTTTGGGACTTGACCGCTGTCCCTGGACAAACATACAGTGCAGTAACAGAAGGATTAGCACAACATGTCATGCAATGGAACGGGTGGAAACAATATTTTTCAGAATAACACATCTCAAAACAAGGGATGGAAAGAAGCCTTAAAAGGGAACGTTCTATATCTTGGTTTGACAAGCTTATTTACGGATATGTCCTCAGAAATGGTATATCCACTTTTGCCGTTGTTTATCGCTGGACTTGTTCCAGCAGGTAGTGCAGTAATATATATTGGCCTTATGGAGGGTATAGCAGAAAGTACTGCAAGCCTTTTAAAACTTGTATCCGGTTATCTCAGTGACAGATTGGCTCGTAGAAAGGCATTAACAGTTGCTGGCTATTTTATTTCTACAATATGTCGTCTTTTCATGGCGTTCTCACAAACAGGATTACATGTCGTATTATTCCGTTTCCTTGACCGAATCGGCAAGGGAATACGCACATCACCCCGTGACGCATTATTAAGCGACTCCACGCCGCCAGAACATCGAGGGCTTGCTTTCAGTTTCCATCGTGCTATGGACCACTTAGGCGCTGTTACAGGTCCGATTTTATCCGTCATTATCCTATACCTTTTACTAAACGAAAAGTTCCTTCCATTTATGGAAACAGCGCCAGAACGAGCAAATCTGTTCTCATTGCGAATGCTATTTGTCCTGTCAGTTGTTCCTGGACTTGTTGCAGTTCTTGTGCTTGCCTTTTTCCTTAGAGAGGTTCCTGCTCCCAAGAATGCATCGACAAATATAGATACGACATCATCGATAAAAACGCATCGCTCATTCCCCAAAATATTTTATTTGTATCTCATGAGTGTTTCTATCTTTGCCCTCGGCAATAGTTCAGATTTGTTTCTTGTATTTTATGGTAGCGAAAAATTTCATTATGGTCCTCTGGGTGTTATTATTGCATGGGTACTACTTCACATCTCTAAGGTTTGTTTTAGTTTTCCCGGAGGAAAATTATCCGACAAGTTAGGACGTGCCAGTTTAATCCTTACAGGATGGGGAATTTATACCTTGGTCTATCTTGGGATGGGGTTTATCCAGACATCGTTATTATTTTGGATATTGTTAATTATATACGGAGCATATTACGGTTTTACAGAGGGTGTCGAAAAGGCATTAGTGGCTGATTTAATTCCGTCTGAATTGCGTGGCTCCGCTTATGGTATGTATCACGCACTTATAGGTATATCTGCTTTGCCCGCCAGCCTTATTTTCGGTGTATTTTGGGGCTTATTGGGACCAGCAACCGCCTTTATTATTGGAGCCTCTCTCTCCGGGATAGCAATGATTATATTTGTTATATTCACATTGGCTCGGAGAAAGGGTATTCAGCAGGGATAACTCAACTATATCAGGTCTGACACGTCCGACCTGTCCGACTTGTCCGACACATCTGACCTGTCCGATGTGTCCCCTTTGTGTGAGGTTCCGGTATGGCCAAATCCGCCAGGACCACGTCCAGATGGCGGTAAACACTCTGTCTGTTCCCATGCGATTCGTGTAATAGGTGCAACAATCATTTGTGCGATGCGGTCGCCCCGTTTAATTTTAAAAGGTTCCGTGCCCCAATTAATAAGAATAACACCAATCTCCCCGCGATAATCCGCATCAATTGTTCCTGGCGTGTTTGGCATACCAACACCATATTTTAATGCCAACCCACTTCGCGGTCGTATTTGTGCCTCGTAACCATCTGGTAAGGCGATTCGGATACCGGTAGGGATTAGTTTGCGTTCGCCCGGTTGCAATACGACCTCATCATGGACGACAGCGTATAAATCCATACCTGCAGAACCTTCAGTTTGATATTCCGGAAGGGGTATATCTTCTGTTCCGGGTTCTTTGTAAACTTTTACTCTAATAGTATTTTTGTTATTTGTTGCCATAATATTTTTAAAATAATTTTATCACGATTATATTTCTATATTCATTTTAAATTTATATTTTTCTGGACCGATAAAAACAAGAGCGGACGTTTCTGTTCTACAGTATTTCTGGAAAAAGGTGCGAATCTCCTCCGGTGTTATGCAGTCATAAGAGTTTAGTAATTCTTGAATAGATATAATTTGATTATGATAGATAATACTCTTTCCTATGCGGGTCATGTGCGTTGAGGCATGTTCGTGAGCAAGCAGAAATTCGCCTTTTAACTCTTCTCGATAAAGGTCTAACGATTGCTCAGATACCAATTCCGTCTTTAATCGTTGTATCTCTTGAACAGTTAGATTGAGAACCCTCTTGAAATTTTCAGGAGCCACTCCGGCATAAACACCAAACGCTCCCGCTGTTCGGAAGAGGTCATGAAAAGAGAAAATATTATAAGCCAATCCTTCTTGCTCACGAATGCGGTAGAAAAGTCGTGAGGTTGAACCTCCACCGAGAATATTTGTTGCTAAATCACAGATAAACCGTTCGGCACTTATTACAGCTGGGGCAGGAAAGGCTAAACAAAAATGTATTTGAGATATTTCCCGCTTATGCTGTTCCACACCAGAATGAAATTGAGGGGGTTTTTGTTGTTTTATCGGTGATACCTTTGCAGGAAAGTGTTGGAACCAGCGATTTATCGATTCAATAAGCCTCGGCTCTTCAAAGTTTCCTACTGCAGTAATAATAAGATTATTCGTTGTGTAATACTTCTTATAGAAACTTGATATATCCCGTTTCGTTATTTGGCTAACAGAGTCAAAGGTTCCTAAAATAGGACGGGATAGGGGATGATTCTGCCAGATAAATTGGTGAAGCAAGTCTATAATATTCTCTTCTGGTGAATCCTCCAGAGATGCAATTTCTTCCAGGATAACATTTTTCTCCTTCTCTAAATTATGGAAGGTGGAATTGATAAGAATATCGGAAAGGATTTCTATCCCGTTATGTATATGTTCTGTGAGTGTTTTGATATAGATGCACGTATATTCTTGTGCAGTAAAGGCATTGATTTGCCCGCCTTTACATTCTATTGCTTCCATAATTTCACGGGTAGTTCGTGTCTTTGTCCCTTTAAAGAACAAATGCTCTAAAAAGTGAGCAAGTCCCTCTTTGCCTTGCGGTTCTGCTGTAGTACCAATTGGCAACCAGATACCAATAGTCGTTGAGAAAAGATACGGAATCTGTTTCGTGAAAACACGTATCCGATTGGGTAGTGTATATGAATGAATATTCTCGTTAAGTGACGAAATATGTAAGCGAGATGCCCTTTTATAGTTCTTCATGAGCGTACTAATTACGTAAACAGACTATATTAAATTAAGATTAACGATGATGTTTGTTAAAATTGTTTCTGCCCTGATTCCTTCCGCCTCGGTCTTTTCTGTCAAATCTATCATACGGTGGTTCGGAATGTGTAGGTTTACTCTTTTGCTGATTCGGAATTTTCCCTAATTCGATATCTGCCTGAACTTTAGAAAGGTTAATCCGTCCAAATTTATCAACCTCAATTACCTTAACATCGACTTCATCACCAATATTAACTTCATCCGTAACTTCACGGACACGGTGAGGTGCTAATTCGGAGATATGAATTAAACCTTCGCGGTTCCCTAATAAGCTGACAAAAGCACCAAAGTTCATAATACGTGTTACTTTACCGTGATAAATTTTACCCACCTCAACTTCTGCTGTTATGGCTTGTATCATATCAATAGTTTTATCGGCACTTTCTTTATCGACAGCAGCAATCAGAACAGTGCCATCATTTTGTATCGTAATTTCGGTTCCTGTTTTTAATTGTATATCACGGATAATTTTTCCACCAGGCCCAATAACCTCACGAATCTTATCTGGGTCTATCTTTATTGTATAAATTCTCGGGGCATAAGGCGATATTTCGGGTCGAGGTTGTGGAATTACTGCTTCCATTTTCTCCAATATATGGAGCCGTCCTTGCTTGGCTTGTTCTAAGGCTTGCTCCATAACCGAACGAGGAACACCTTTGATTTTTGTGTCCATCTGAAATGCAGTGATACCTTCCCGAGTACCACACACCTTAAAGTCCATATCGCCAAGATGGTCTTCATCACCTAAAATATCCGTAAGGATTCGAAATTCATCTCCTTCTTTGATAAGTCCCATCGCAATACCTGCTACGTGTGCTTTTATCGGGACACCAGCATCCATCAGACTCAAAGAACCGCCACAGACCGTCGCCATCGAGCTGGAACCATTGCTTTCGGTAATATCGGAAACAACACGTACCACATACGGGAATGCATTTGTAGGGTCTTCAACCAACGTCGAATCATTTGGGTCAAAAGGCAAAACACCCGTAAGGGCACGTTCTGCTAATTTGCCATGTCCAACTTCACGACGGCCAGGGGCACCTATTTTCCCAACTTCACCGACAGACCATGGTGGAAAATTATAATGAAGGAAGAACCGACTGAATGCGTCACCTGTAAGTTCGTCTAACCGCTGTTCATCCTGACTGGTTCCTAATGTTGTAGTAACAAGGGCTTGGGTCTCACCACGAGTAAAAAGAGCGGAACCATGGGCTCGTGGAAGAATACCAATCTCAATGGTGATAGGTCGAATTTCGTTTAGTGCACGGCCATCCACTCGGCGATTGTCTTTTATAACTTGTTCGCGAAGTGTTGTCCGAACTACTTCCTCAAAAATATCCTTTACTTGAGGAAGAAATTCGGCATGTTGCTCTTCGGTATATTTCTCTTTAACATATGTAAGCACTTCTTCTTCAAGGTTTTTAATCGCATCACGTCGCTCGTGTTTAACAGGTTGGAACAAAGCAGTCTCGATTCTGGACGACAACCATTGCTTTACATCTTGCTCCAATTCCGCATTTCGTATAGGTTCTTCTACCTTAATCTTTTCTTTACCACATTTACTCCGCAACTCTTCTATTGCAGAAACAATTTTCTTTATCCATTCATGCCCAAACTCAAGGGCTTCAAGCATGATTTGTTCAGAGACTTCTTTTGCCATCCCCTCTACCATACAAATGGCATCTGCAGTGCCTGCTACAACGAGGTCGATTAGGCTATCCTTCATCTCGCTTATTGCAGGATTTACAATGAAATTGCCATCGATATATCCGACACGGACTGCCCCTATCGGTTCTAATAAGGGGATAGGTGAAATATGAAGCGACGCAGAGGCTGCATTAATGGATAATACATCTGGGTCGTGAATATTGTCTGCGGATAAAACAGTTTGACAGACCTGAACCTCATTCTTGAATGCCTTCGGAAATAAAGGACGAAGAGGTCGGTCTGTTAAGCGAGAAACAAGTATTTCACGCTCTGAGGGTTTCGATTCACGACGGAAAAAATTACCTGGGATTTGTCCTACGGAGTAAAATTTTTCACGATAATCAACGGTTAAAGGGAAAAAGTCAACATCAGGCTTGACATTCATGTCAACGCAAGCGGTAGATAATACTATTGTATCTCCACACTGACAAATGACCGAGCCGTCTGCCTGTTTTGCAATTTTCCCCGTTTCGAACAGGATTTCTTTGGAACCGACTGTAACTGATACTTTTTCTACCATCTTTTAAGTTCTTTACTGTTAAAATTATACATTATTAAGTTGAAAATTATTTTCTTAGGTTTAGTTTATCAATAAGGGTTTGATAACGTTCAAAATCACTCTTGCGAAGATATGCCAATAGTGAACGTCGTTTTCCTACCATTTGAAGGAGACCGCGACGACTGGCAAAATCTTTCTTATGCTTTTTCAAGTGTTCTGTCAGTTCCCTGATTCTCTCAGTGAGAATAGCAATCTGGACTTCGGGAGAACCTGTATCTCCACTTGTGCGTGCAAATTCGTGAATAAGTTCTTGCTTTCTTTCTTTTGTGAGTGCCATATTTATTTCCTTTCATTCGCCTAACCTTAGAGAGGGGGTCACAACTCCCCTCTCCAGGTGTTAGGTAGTTAAAATATTGTACTATTATAAATCTATTGTAATATATATCTCAAAATGCTTCTTAACAGCAGGTACAACCACAACCGCAACCAAAAACTGCATCCCTATCTGTAAGAGCAACTACACCGGGTAATTGCTTCCCTTCCAACATTTCCAGGGAGGCTCCACCACCAGTGGACACATGGGACATCTTATCCGTCAAACCAAAGGCTTCAATGGCTGCTGCAGTATCACCACCACCAATTACGCTGATTGCACCGCTATTAGCAAGGCATTCTGCAAGAGCACGTGAACCTTTTGCAAAAGGTTCCATCTCAAACACACCTACGGGACCATTCCACACAACCATTTTGGCTTTGCGAATTTCATTGCAGAATTTCTCTATCGTCTTCGGTCCAATGTCCATACCCATCCAGCCTGGTTCTATTCCATTTGCAGGTACCACCTTGGTTTCCGCATCAGAAGCAAACTTATTAGCAACTACAATATCTTCTGGTAATAATAATGGGATATTGCGCTCCTTTGCTTTTTCCATTGCGTTCTTGGCGAATTCAATCCCTTCCTTATCCAGAAGTGAATCGCCAATCTCATAACCTAAGGCTTTCAAGAAGGTATAGGACATGCCACCACCAATAATCAGAACGTCAACAAGATTCAACAAATTTTCGATAACTTTAATCTTGTCATTAACCTTCTTACCGCCAAGAATCGCAACTAAAGGACGTTCCGGATTATTAAGAACCTTTTCAAAATATTCAATTTCCTTGGCAACAAGAAACCCTGCTACACTTACGGGCATGAATTTGGTAACACCTTCTGTAGAAGCATGTGCCCGATGGACAGTCCCAAAAGCATCGCTGACATATACATCGCCTAATTTTGCAAGTTGTTGAGAAAGTTCAGGGTCGTTCTTCTCTTCGCCTTTTTCAAACCGTGTATTTTCAAGTAATAAAACGTCGCCCGCCTGCATCTCTGCAACCGCTTTCTCAACTTCTGGACCAACCACCTGGTCAACCTTCTTTACATTACCGCCTATCAATTCACGCAGACGGTCTGCAACGGGATCTAATTTTAGCTTTTTCAAACCTTCGGTATCCCCCGCTTTAATATAATCCTTAGGCCTACCTAAATGAGACATCAGGATTAATTTCCCGCCGTTCTCGCGGACATAGTTAATGCTGGGTAAAGCGGCACGAATACGGGTATCATCGCGGATACTACCATCATCATTCTGGGGCACATTGAAATCCACCCGCATAAGAACACGCTTCCCACGTATATCAATATCTTTTAATGTTAATTTATTCATAGCCACATCCTCTCAATAAGGTGTGTTGTTGTAATAATGTTAATAATTCAAATTGCTTATTTTGCCATCAATTTAATCAAATCAACACAGCGGTTGGAATAACCGAATTCATTGTCATACCAGGATACGACTTTGACAAAGTTATCGCCCATAACCATAGTGCTTTTAGCATCAAATATGCTGGAATTCGGGTTGCCAATAACATCACAAGAAACTATCGGGTCTTCTGTGTATGCAAGGATACCTTTGAGGTACGTTTCTGATGCTTCTTTGATTGCCTTATTAATATCTTCTTTGGTTGCTTTCTTTTCTAATTCCGCAACGAGGTCAACTACAGAGCCATCAATAACTGGAACACGCATAGCGAACCCATCTAATTTGCCTTTCAATTCCGGTAACACCTTGCCGACAGCACGTGCCGCACCAGTGGTTGTAGGGATAATCGCATTCGCAGCGGCACGAGCACGACGTAAATCCTTATGAGGCATGTCAAGTACACGCTGGTCATTAGTGTAAGCATGGACAGTAGTCATAAAACCACGGACAATTCCAAAATTCTTGTGAAGTACTTTTGCAACAGGGGCAAGGCAGTTTGTTGTGCAACTGGCATTCGAAACAACCACATCGGTAGATTTTAATGTTTCATCATTTACACCCATTACAATAATAGCATCCACTTCATCCTTCGGTGGGACAGTTAACAAAACTTTCTTTGCACCTGCTTGAACATGCTTTAAACAATCATCCTTCTTTGTAAATTTTCCAGTAGATTCAACGATAATCTCCGCCCCTAAATCTTTCCACGGAAGCTGTGCAGGGTCTGTAATTGCTGTCACTTTATAAGCTTTTCCATTCACGATGATAGCGTCATCCGTTGCCTTTACTTCAGCATCTAACACACCAAAAACACTGTCATACTTTAATAGGTGTGCCAATGTTCTTGCGTCGGTAATATCATTAATTCCGACCACTTCAAAATCAGCGTTCTTGACCAAAAGTTTGAAAACTGTTCGACCAATACGACCAAATCCATTGATACCAACCTTGATTGCCATAACTGAACCCTTTCTTTTTTAAGGTTTTAATATTGTTATATTTATTTTTATACACAGATACTTATTGACAGAATAAATAAAAGAGCATTAACCTTTTGCACCTAATATATTATTAAGATTAAGTTATATCCTGATTATAATATTACGATTTTTGTCCCCCTGTGGCTCTTTTTATACTTCGGGGACTATATTATCGCACAAACCATCCCCTTTATTCAATTTGTTTTACCATTAACAATAGTTATGCTACACCTTAATGTTATTTTTTTAATGTTCAATATGTAAGGTTTTCTACGTTACTCAGTTATAATTTTTGTTTCACCAGGGTTAAATTTCAAATCCATTTTTTCATTAGTGAATGGGGAAAGCAATGTGCATTGAGTTCCTATATCCGATTGAATAATAATTCTTATTGTTTTTCCTTCTTTCTTCTCTGCGGATACCAGAAAACCACCTTCCGCTCGAAGTTGGTGGAAAGATACATTTTTCCAGTTATCGGGGATGCATGGGAATACCCGTATCAAACCATTATGACTTTGCAACAACATTTCTTGGACTGCAGTTCCTGAGGCAAAGTTCCCTTCTAATGTAAAGGGACGATATGTAAAATTGCTGTATCCTTTACCCGATTGGTCACCATTGCAATGAAAACTATTCGGTAGTACAAAACCTTCTGAGAAGATTTTTATACTTCGAATGGCATCTTCAGTTCTACCTGCACGGGCAGATAAAATACCCTTCCATGCAAAACTATATCCACACCATTCAGATGTGCCTAACGTATCAAGATAATCTAATGACGTATTTATTAGTTTCATGTCCTCGACATTATATGGATTTAACATACCTAATGGGAATATCGACATTAAATGAGAAAAATGTCTGTGCGAATGGGATAAAGGATAATCCTTTGCTACTAATAAACCTTCTTTTCCCGAAACCCAAAGTTGTGGAAATTCTTCTGCTACCGACAACCACTGTTTTTGTTCTTCTGTTTTCCCAATAATCCCTGACAACTCAGCTGTTGCTGTAAATAACCAGCGAATAAGGGATAAATCATAATTGGTCAATTCATCAAACCATGCATTAGGACGATTATCATTAATTTCAGGAGAAGAACTCAATGGGAGTTTCCTTTTCCCATCCGCAGAACGACAATCTTTCGTTATCGCATCAATAAACACTGCACAATCATGTAAATATGGATAAGCCCGCTGTTCAAGGAAATTCTTATCATTCGTATATTTCCAATGCCAATAAAAATGATGTGCTAACCACGCACCTGTTGTTGCGGAATGTGTGTATTGTCGCCAACCTCCAATTTGTCTACCAATAATATCTGTTGTCATTGCAACATTTAAGCCTGGCTTGTTAAAAAATCGTTGTGTCCACTTAAAACATTCACCACGAATATTCCATAACCATTCAATAAAATGCCGTTCTTGCTCCAAACGATTTCCCGAATAGGCTATCCAATAGGACATTTCCGTATTTAAGTCATGATGATAGTCACCTTTCCATGGTGGTCGTTTCCCATTATCTGCAGTCCATGGTCCTTGCAAAGCAATCGGATATACACCTCCTGCAGAACCAAATTTGTAAGTCTCATGATACCAACGTTTCTCTATAATTTCGTCCGGTATAGATACATAAGTTTGTTTCCAATATCGTTCCCACCACTGCACATGCGATTGAATGTAGTTCGTATAATCTTTATTCAAAACACCTTTTACATATTCTTCTGCGATAGATAAAGGGTCTGCCATTTCGTTGCTTGAAGGGATAATTGACCATGCTATCAATTGCTCATTGTCACTTAACCTTAACCTGCCCATATATACAGCAAATTTAAATCCTCCCCAACCTTCCTGCAAATAGGACTGAACATCCTCTTCCTTTACCATTTGGGGAGATGGATATTCCAACATCCTCAAGTCATCATTACTTAATTTTTTATCATCCTTCGGCTTCCCAAATGGAGGAGCAATCAGTTCTACACCTACATCACCTACATCAATAACACGAATAAATCCTATCGGATAATCCGAAAACACATAAACTTCCAATTGTCCTCCACCTTTAACATCTACCGAAACCATTGCACGGTCTAAATGGAGTTCCATCCTTTCTACGTTCTTGTCTTGGGGTAGATTTATTTTTATCCGTCCCGCAGGAATTTTTGTTGGACCAGGATTATCATACGGTTTCTCATATAAAGCAATTAAATCATCATAACGTCCTTCCTTTTCCCATTTCCTCATCGTTTCAAAATTATACTCTTCCTTTTCAAACTCCGGAACCGGTCGCAAATCCCATAAATCAATACGGTCAATCGAAACAATCAACGGCGAACCATCCCCCCAAACTAAGGCTCCCATCGAACCGTTCCCTAACGGTAATCCTTCATCCCAACTCTTGGGCATCTTTGTATAAACAATATTATGCTTTTTGGCTAAATCCATAGGTGATTCAGCTATAAGATTGAATGTTAAAACATTAGACAACAACAAAGTGATAATAATACATAGAAACATTGTCGTTCCTCCAAAAATCAGTTTAATCCCTAAAAGAAGCTTACAATACCTATAATAATAGAATCATCCTTACTATGCAAATTCAGTATCTCACCTGACAAAACCCATCTCAACTCTTGCCATACTGCTATCTGTATGGACACACTCACATGTTCACCATAAAAAATAAACATTTGAGTCACCGCGAACACACGGGTTGCTCCGATATTTAATGAAATATCCGCATCCCTGCTCCCGAACAGATAGACTATTTCTTCAATAAATGAAAATGAAATAAACCACAGAGGACACGGAGGAAAGAATTGAAAAAACTCTGTGGTTAAATATTTTTTGCCTTATGTAATTGCGAAGTAAAAGACACGCAGGGATGGCTGGGATACTATGAATATTTTTTTATGAGGATTAAAAAAAATTAATTTAAAAAATGATGATATTTAAAGTTGAATTTCAATTTTTATTTTGGTAAGATAAAAATTAATTTGAAATTAAATATATGAGATAGTTTAAAATTTAATCTAAAGAATAGTATAATTTTGTGAAGAAATATATAACGATAGTTGACAACAGAGAGAGTTAACATGAAAGCTAAATGTAAAACATAAAGTAACAATTTAACCTTTTTTCCTAAACTCTCTTTTTGACTGCAGAGGGAGAAGGCGTAGGAGGTGAAGATAAACTGTGCAAGTCTAAGAGGGGAGCGGGAAAAATGAGGGTGAATAGATGCGATGCGAGAGATATAATATTTACTTAAAATTGAATGAACACCTCAGACGACCTAAAAGTGAAGGGTACTCGATAAGTGTTGTTAATGGTAAAAGTGATTCTTTCTTAGTTCTGTCCATATCGGGTTTGCTTCGGGGGTATACATTCATTTGTTTTTTGTTGGACGGGATGGTGGCGAGTTTGTTTTTATTGTTAATCCCTTTCCGCATATATGCAGGAAAGGTTATAAAGCAAATAAAAAACAATTTAACTAAGGATAAACAAAATTAAAAAAAGGAGTGTAAAATGGAGGAAAGAGAGATAATATACATAAGCAATATAGAGGATTTACAGAATATAGGCAAAGACCCGAGTTATCCGTTGAAGGTTCAATATGAGTTGACGCAGGATATAGATGCGTCGGATACAATAAACTGGAATGATGGAGAAGGCTTTGCCCCGATAGGGAATGATTATAATCAGCCTTTCACTGGGGTATTTGATGGCAAGGGGCATAAGATACGGAATTTGTATATAAACCGACCGAGTCTGGATTATGTTGGCTTATTTGGTTATGTAGATAGTGGAGGTCAGGTGAAAAATGTAGGTTTAGAAAATGTTCAGGTGGTGGGTAGTTGGCGTGTAGGAGGTCTTGTGGGGTGTAATTATGGTACCGTGAGTCAGAGTTATTCGACTGGCTCGGTTGGGGGGAATAAGGAAGTCGGCGGTCTTGTGGGGAGTAATTATGGTACCGTGAGTCAGAGTTATTCGACTGGCTCGGTTGGGTGGAATAAGGAAGTCGGTGGTCTTGTGGGGTGTAATTGGTATGGTGCCGTGGATCAGAGTTATTCGACTGGCTCGGTGGAGGGGAACCAGTATGTAGGTGGTCTTGTGGGGAATAATGATGTAGGTACCGTGGGTCAGAGTTATTCTACTGG
>Ga0209204_1001269_pt1 | contig 24318 bp, 20 predicted proteins | sample AD_JPNMR2_MetaG_FD_184425 | JGI IMG/M metagenome (GOLD analysis project Ga0209204, IMG submission 184425) | Active sludge microbial communities of municipal wastewater-treating anaerobic digesters from Japan - AD_JPNMR2_MetaG (SPAdes) (version 2) | ecosystem: Engineered > Bioreactor > Anaerobic...
CCGTGATATCAAGGAGAATAAGCCGGTAGAGGAAATGATAAACTACCAGTATGGCGAGGGACAGAATGCATCGGAAATGGTTCGCTCGATGGTAAGTAACAACATTCGAAAGGTTGGCCCTGTTCTCGACCCCCATTATAAGGTTGGCGAAGCCTTAAAAAAGGTAATAAGTATGTCCCCTGAAGAGGTGATTGAAGAGATTAAAAAATCGAATATCAGGGGTAGGGGAGGTGCAGGCTTTCCTACGGGGCTCAAATGGGAATTTTGTCGCAAGGCTCATGGTGAGAAAAAATACATCTTCTGTAATGCCGATGAAGGCGAACCGGGAACGTTTAAGGATAGGGTTATCCTTACCGAACTACCGCGCTTACTGCTCGAAGGGATGATTATTGCTGGTTATGCCGTCGGAGCTACCGAGGGAATATTGTATGTTCGTTACGAATACCGCTATTTGAAAAAATATCTGGAAGAAATCCTTGAAAATGCCCGAAAGAAGAATTATCTGGGTAAGTCGATTCTGGGTAAAGAAGGCTTCGATTTTGATATTCGTATTCAGTTTGGGGCTGGTGCATACGTGTGTGGTGAGGAATCGGCATTAATCGAATCGGCCGAGGGAAAACGTGGTGAACCGCGCGATCGTCCGCCTTTCCCTGTTGAAAAGGGCTATTTGGGTATGCCTACGGTAGTGAACAATGTCGAAACATTCTGTTCGGTGGTAAAAATTATCCTCAATGGTGGGGAATGGTATAAGTCATTTGGAACCGAACAGTCGACGGGGACGAAACTACTGAGCATATCGGGCGATTGCCGCTACCCTGGTGTATACGAGGTAGCTTGGGGATTTTCGGTTAACGATATTCTCGATATGGTGGGTGCCTCTAAAAATCAGGTGCAGGCCGTACAGGTTGGCGGTCCTTCGGGTTCGCTCATTGAACCCGATGAATTTAATCGCATATTAGGTTACGAAGACCTATCAACAGGTGGTTCTTTAATTATCTTCGGTCATCATCGCGACCTCATTCGGGAGGTAGTGCTGAATTTTACCAACTTCTTTATTGACGAATCGTGTGGAAGCTGTTCTACCTGCCGAATCGTGCCCGTACTATTGCGCAACAAAATCGAAAAGATTCTCAATGCTCGTGGGGTGGAAAAGGACCTCGATGAAATGTTGGAATGGGCAAAATTGCTCAAAGCCAGTCGGTGTGGTCTGGGGCAAACTGCTGGGAATCCTGTAGTGACCAGCATAAAAAATTTCCGACATCTATATGAAAGGATGATACAAAAAAATAAAGAGTACGACGCGGGTTTCGACCTACAAGCGGCAATACGTGATGGAGCCGAGGCAACCGGACGTATTCCCATAGTATAATTTAAAATTAGTGCCAATGGCTGAAATTGTTCGTGTTTACATCGATGGTAAGGAATGTCTGGCCCAAAATGGTGAGTATCTTTTGCAAGCGGCCAGGGAAAATGGCATTTACATTCCTACCTTATGCCATTACGAAGGGGTAAAACCCAAAGGAAGCTGTCGCATTTGTACGTGCAAGGTCAATGGTCGTTTGATGACAGCCTGTACAACCCCTATCGCCGAGGGCATGGTGGTTGAAAATAATACTGCTGAGATTAACGAAATGCGCAAGGCTATCATTGAGCTATTTTTCGTCGAAGGAAATCATTTTTGTCCCACCTGCGAGAAAAGTGGGGATTGTGAGTTACAAGCATTGGCCTATAAATATCAAATTACAGCACCAAGGTATCCCTTTTTATTTCCGACCAAACGGGTGGTGGCGGAGTATTCCAGGATTATCATCGACCACAATCGCTGTGTACTCTGTAAACGATGTGTTCGGGCTATTAAGGATGCCGAGGGTAGAAGTTTCTTTGCTTATCGTCGACGTGGGCAGCATATCGAAGTCATTCTTGATAAGCGAATGAGCGAACAAATGGATTATGAAAAGGCTTTAGAAGCGGAAAAGGTTTGTCCTGTAGGGGCTATTATGGCCAGACGAATAGCCTTTACTACCCCTGTAGGTCATCGAAAATACGATAAAAAGCCCATTGGGAGTGATGTAGAGAAAATAAAATAGCCTAAATATTCATGTTATGGCTGAGAAAAAAATAATTGCAACTACCTCATTGGCAGGATGTTTTGGGTGTCATATGTCGTTGCTCGACATAGATGAACGAATGCTTGATTTGATTGAAGTGGTTGAGTTCAACAAGTCGCCTATCAACGATATCAAAAAGTTTACCCGAAAATGCGACATTGGTTTGATAGAGGGCGGTTGTTGTAACAGCGAGAATGTTCATGTGTTAAAGCTATTTCGGGAAAGCTGTAAAATTTTAGTAGCGGTTGGCGAATGTGCTATTATGGGAGGTTTGCCGGCTATGCGAAATGGTATACCTCTGAAAGAATGCATTGATGAGGCATATTTGAATGGAATCACAGTACATGCCAATGTAAATAAAACAGTTCCCAACGATCCCGAGTTGCCTGTTTTGCTCGACAAGGTTTATCCTTGTAGTGCTGTGGTAAAAATCGATTACAGTATTCCGGGTTGTCCGCCACATGCCGACTTACTCTGGGCAACGTTATACGCATTGGTAACGGGGAAGGAAACAGAAATACCATATGAAGTATTCAAATACGATTAAAAACATTCCATTATGGGGCAGAAGATAACTATCGATCCGGTAACACGAGTCGAGGGGCACGGAAAGGTTACCCTGTATGTCAATAATGATGGAGGTATTGAACAGGCACGTTTTCATATTGTCGAGTTTCGGGGATTTGAACGTTTTGTACAGGGTCGACCCTTTTGGGAAATGCCGGTTTTAGTACAGCGACTTTGCGGTATTTGTCCTGTTAGCCACCATCTGGCAGCTGCAAAAGCGGTTGATGTAATAGTAGGTGCAGGATCGGGTGATGAATTAACCCCGACAGCTGAAAAGATGCGCAGGTTGATGCATTATGGGCAAATATTTCAGTCACATGCCTTGCATTTCTTCTATCTGGCATCGCCCGATTTGCTCTTTGGTATCGATGCCGACCCAGCTAAACGCAATGTGCTTTATTTGGCTCAGGAAAATCGTGATCTGGCCTATAGGGCGATACTCATGCGAAAATTTGGGCAGGAAATCATTCTGGCTACAGCTGGCAAAAAAATTCATGGAACTGGTGCAATTCCAGGCGGCATTAATAAGCATTTAACCATAGAAGAACGCGATAGATTTTTGCACGGTAATCCGCCATTTAATATCGATAACATGATTCAATGGTCGCTCGATACGTTGGAATTTTTTCATCAGTATGAGCAAAAACATCGAGATTTTCTGCTTACATATGTGAATTTTCCCTCGAATTATTTAAGCTTAGTGCGCAAGGACGGTGCCATGGATTTGTACCACGGGGTATTGCGTGCTGTTGATGCAGAGGGACAAAAAATTTTGCCTGACGTGGATTATCACGAATATTATAAGTACATTGAAGAGGAGGTACGTAGTTGGAGCTACATGAAATTCCCGTATTTAAAGATGTTGGGGCAGGAGCGCGGATGGTATACTGTGGGTCCCCTGGCAAGGATCAATACGGCCGATTTTATCGATACGCCTTTGGCACAAAAAGAACTTGAACTATTTCGATCCTTTCATGGAGGAAAACCCTGTAATCATGTCATGCATACGCACTGGGCGCGACTTATTGAAATATTACATGCGGCCGAAAAAATTAAGTTATTACTCGAGGATCCAGATTTACTCTCGGGCGAGTTGGTAAGGGAAGGAAATCGACAATTTGAAGGGGTAGGGCTTCTTGAGGCGCCTCGTGGAACTTTGTTTCATCATTATAAAATCAACGAATATGACCAGATAGTGCAAGCAAACCTGATTGTTTCTACTACCAATAATAACCAGGCAATGAACAATGCTGTATTGCAGGTAGCCCAGCGTGTTTTCAAAGGACAGAAGAAAGTAACCGAAGGTATGACCAATGCTATTGAAGTTGCCATACGTGCCTACAATCCCTGCTTAAGTTGTGCCACCCATGCCCTGGGTCAAATGCCTATAGATATTGAGTTCGTTGATGTGCCACGATGAGTAGCTCTGCACCTAAAATACTCATTTATGGCATGGGTAATCCTCACCGGGGAGATGATGGAATTGGCCCCTATTGTGTTGAAAAAATATTGTCTCTTGCAAAAGCAACCAATTTTCCATATGCTTTGGAGGGAAAAGCTATTTTCCATTTGAGTATAGATGAATTGGAAACAGCCGCAAAATATTCCCAGGTAGTGTTGTTCGATGCCAGCATGGACATAAACCTCATCAATTTTTCATGCAGTTTGGTACAACCTTCAGCCTGTCAACAATTTACAACCCACTTGCTTATGCCCGAGGAGTTTTTGTACAGTCTTCTGCAGCTATTCAATGCACGTCCTACAATGCACCTGATTAGCATAAGAGGTTATTACTGGGAGATGAGCAATACCCTTTCTCAGCAGGCAAAAACCAATGCCGACAGCGCAATAGCATTTTTTTTCTCGAGTTTGATAAAATCCATGAATTAGATAGTCAACTGTAGGCAGTATGCTGCTATGAGGTAATCATTCGGCAATGTTGCTGGCAAAAAATATCGTGATAGTAATGTTCCATATGATAGGTGGGCATAATCGTGGCATTTACCACAAAATTTCGTAATATTTACTAAAGTAATTACCTTTGCTGAAATTTTTTTCATGGAGATGTTTCAAATAGGGAATGCAGTTGTTAGCCGCGACGTTATCGAAAAGCGCTTTGCATGTGATTTGCACCAATGTAAGGGCAATTGCTGTGTATATGGTGATGCAGGTGCCCCTATCGAACTTCAGGAAGCAGAACTCATTGAGAAACATTTCGACAGTATTCGACCGTACTTACAGCCTGAAGCAATAAAAGCAATAGAAGAACAAGGTTTTGCTGTTGTTGATGAGGATGGCGATAGGGTCACGCCTTTGATTGAAAACCGGGAATGCGTTTATTGTTATTTCGATCGAGGCATTGCTCGATGTGCAATAGAAAAGGCATACCAGGATGGTAAGATACCATTTCGTAAACCCATTTCATGCTGGTTATATCCCATACGTGTGACGCGCCTGAATGCATTGCAAGCTGTGGTCTTGCATCGTTGGAATATTTGTCAACCTGCTTATCAAAAGGGAGAAAAAGAAGGAACGCCAGTATATAAATACCTCAGGGATCCATTGATTGCACGATTTGGTCAAGCGTGGTACAACGAACTTGATCAGGTTGCCGAAGAATGGCAGCAGCAAAAACAGCAAGTACAGTCCTTGCACCAGTAATATTTATTGTAGAAAGTTAGCCTATGTCGTTAAACGAACTTACAGCTATTAGTCCCATTGATGGACGATATCGTCGGAAAGTAGAAGAACTACACGTATATTTTTCCGAATATGCCTTGATACGCTATCGCGTCCGTGTCGAGGTGGAATATTTTATTGCTTTGTGTCAGATACCTTTACCACAGCTATCTTCGTTCGAAAGCGCAAATTTTGAAAAGCTTCGTTCGCTTTACCAAAATTTTACCTTAGCTGATGCCCAGAGAATTAAAGACATTGAGCGAATTACCAATCACGATGTTAAAGCAGTAGAATATTTTATTAAGGAAAAGATTGATGCATGGGGGTTAAGCGGTTTTCGTGAGTTTGTCCATTTTGGATTAACCTCGCAGGATATCAATAATACAGCTACACCCATGCTTTTGCGGGATGTGATAAGCGAAGTTTTTCTACCTCAACTCAAATCTTTATTAGAAAAACTTTCACAGTTGATAGCTGAATGGGAAGATATTCCCATGTTAGCACGAACCCATGGTCAACCTGCCTCGCCAACACGTTTAGGTAAGGAAATTAAGGTTTTTCACGAACGGCTGATGCAGCAATTGACACAGCTTGAACAAATACCCTGGTCGGCAAAATTTGGGGGAGCAACCGGCAACTTCAATGCCCACCATGTGGCCTATCCCAATATTGATTGGGTTAGTTTTGCCAATCATTTCGTGAACGATATTTTAGGTTTGTCACGTTCGCAGGTGACTACCCAGATTGAACATTATGATAATCTGGCAGCTGTTTTTGATGCGCTCAAGCGAATGAATACCATCCTTATTGATATGGCCAGAGACTTCTGGCTTTACATCAGTATGGAATATTTTAAACAAAAGGTAAAAAAACAAGAGGTAGGTTCGTCGGCTATGCCCCATAAGGTCAATCCTATTGATTTTGAAAATGCCGAGGGAAATCTGGGCATAGCCAATGCACTGTATGAGCATCTTTCGGCCAAACTGCCTATCTCGCGGTTGCAGCGCGATTTGACCGATTCGACTGTATTGCGAAATATTGGTGTGCCCATCGCACATAGTTTACTTGCTATAAAGGCTTTGATGGTAGGACTGGATAAAATTTTTGTCAACACCGAAGCTATTTATGCCGATCTGGAAAAAAACTGGGTTGTTGTTTCCGAAGCCATACAAACCATCTTACGCCGTGAGGGGGTTACCAACGCTTATGAAATTATGAAAAACCTCACCCGTGGGAATCAACTGGTTACGAAAAAACGCTTGCACGAGTTTATCGATTCATTACCAGTGAGTGACGACATAAAAACAGAGCTAAAAGCCATTACGCCATACAACTATACTGGTCGTAAACTATAATTTTTTTGCACAGAATGCAGGTTGTGTAGGTAAAAATTATACTTTTACGGGTTTAACGTATCCATTTTGTTAACTTTATCATAATGAATCAATTTTTTGCTTTTATACCCTACCTGAAGCCATATTGGCGTCAAGGAGTTCTTAATATTTTTTTCAACCTTTTGTCGGTGGTTTTTTCCATTTTTTCTCTGCTGATGTTGGCACCTTTTCTGGGCATTCTGTTTGGTACTCAGCCTATGGTTGATCGACCCCCACATTTTAATATTTTTGAATTCAAGGATAATCTGAATTACATATTTAGCGAGCTAATTCGTCAGTTTGGAAAATTCAATACCTTGCTCATTGTCAGTGGGGCAATAACTCTTTTTTCCTTTCTGCGTAATTTATTTGCATATCTGGCCAACCATTTTCTTACCTCGCTACGCGCTGGAATTGTTCGTGATATACGCAATAAACTTTTTCGAAAGATTCTTGAATTACAGCTATCCTATTATTCGTCGGAACGCAAGGGCGACCTTATGTCGCGTATGACTAACGATGTCCAGGAAATACAAACCTCTATCATCAGCTCGCTCGAAATGATATTTCGCGATCCGTTAACCATTCTGATATACCTTATTTTTCTTTTTTCTATCAGTTTTCAGCTTACCTTATTTGTGCTGATTATGATCCCCGTAAGTGGGTTTATTATTGGACGTATTGGCCGGACACTTCGTAAAAAATCGTACAAGAGTCAAACGAAGTTAGGTTCATTACTTACCCTAATTGAGGAATCTATATCGGGGTTGCGCATCATAAAAGCTTTCAATGGCGAGAGGGCTATATTTCATCGATTCAGTGAGCTTAATGACGATTTTACCCGTCTTAATATTAAGATTAATCGACGTCGTGCCCTGGCAAGCCCTGTTGGAGAATTTTTGGGTACCGTGGTCATTATCATCATTATGATTTATGGGGCTTCCTTGATTTTAGGGAATCGGTCATCACTGGCACCCCAGATGCTGATTACTTATCTTTCGACTTTCTACTTGATAATTGAACCTTCCAAGCGTTTCTCAACAGCGTATTACAACATACAAAAAGGATTGGCTTCGTCGGATAGGCTCGATGCTATACTCAAAGCCGAATCGAAAATCAAAGAAAAGAAAAATGCTCTGGAAAAGAAGACTTTCGATAATGCCATTGAATATGTTAATGTATCGTTCGGTTACGACCACCACTATGTTCTCAAAGATATCAATTTAAAAATTGAGAAGGGCAAAACGGTGGCTATCGTAGGACAATCGGGCAGTGGGAAATCAACTTTGGTTGATCTACTTCCACGATTCTACGATATTGAGCACGGGGAAATTCTCATTGATGGAATAAACATAAAAGACCTTAAGATTGCCGACCTGCGTTCGTTAATGGGTATTGTAAATCAGGAACCCATTCTGTTTAACGATAGCATATACAACAACATTGTGTTTGGACGTGAAGGTTACAGTATGGACGATGTAATAGCAGCGGCTAAGGTAGCCAATGCCCATGATTTTATAATGGCCAATCGACATCAGTATCAATTTATAATTGGCGACAGGGGAGGGAAGTTGTCGGGCGGACAGCGCCAGCGTATCAGCATTGCTCGGGCTGTACTGAGTAATCCGCCAATTCTTATTCTCGATGAGGCAACTTCGGCACTCGATACCGAAAGCGAGCGATTGGTGCAGGAGGCATTGACCAGGCTAATGAAAAATCGTACTACCATTGTTATTGCCCATCGACTATCGACGGTAGTACATGCCGATGAGATTGTGGTGCTCCACGAAGGTACCATTGTCGAACGGGGACGTCATGACGAACTGCTGGCGCTCAATGGACATTATAAACGTTTGTATGATTTGCAAGCCTTTGCCGAAGACTAAAAAAATCAATATGCTATGCGAATCAGTGGTTTCTCCATGGGAAAGGATGTTACCAAACTATACTATCCAGTAAAAGAGTCCATTCTTTCCATTCTGCCGATTTGTGATGAATTCATTTTTGTATTGGGTAAGGGCGATGAATATGAACAGACCCGAGCCTTGATTGAAAGTATTGGAAGTCCCAAGATAAAAATTTACGAATCGACCTGGGATATTGAACAATTTCCCGATGGAACCGAGTTAGCCCATCAAACCGATATAGCCAAGTCGTACTGTACTGGCGATTGGCTTTTTTACATTCAAGCCGATGAGGTTGTGCATGAGAAATACTTACCGATTATATACGATCGATGTAAGCAGCTATTGAACGACAGGGAAGTTGAAGGTTTGTTATTTAAATACCTTCATTTTTGGGGCGATTATAATCATTACATCGATTTTCATGGTTGGTATAAGCACGAGATACGCATTATCCGTAACGATCCCGAAATACATTCGTGGCGAGATGCTCAGTTGTTTCGTCGTATTCCAAATTTTGATGGCAAGCATTATCGGCAGGAAGAGAATACCTTCAAGCTCAAAGTGGCATTGGTTGATGCCTATATTTATCACTACGGCTGGGTACGTCCACCCTCATACATGCGTTCGAAGATGAATCAGTTTAACCGAATTCAGGGTAATGCTAACCAATGGACAGCATTTGACTATGGTCAAATGAAACGAATACCAATATTTACCGGGGAACATCCGGCGGTAATGCGACCCTGGATCGAACGGTTTGACTGGGGACATCAGCTTTTTCAGTCCGGTAAAGTAAATAAACATCGATTGCCTCATAAACACGAAAGGCTAAAAAATAGGTTGGTTACCTTCCTTGAGAAAAAGATATTTCACCGACCACTTTTTGAGTTTAGGAATTATATTTTATTGAAGAATAAGTAGGATTTGGGTTGATTGGATTATTTTCTGCACGTTTTTAAAAAGAAAACCTATGCAGGAAAATTAACAAATCCTTGGTAACTGAACGCCTGCAGGCATTTCCAGCAGTCGTTTTCCGCCGGTTATGGTTTGCAACACTACCTGTCCAGGATGTTCGGTTACTACCTCACCAATGATGGCTGCATTCTTACCTTCGGGGTATTTGCGCATTGTTGCTACCACTTCGTCGGCTTTGTGAGCAGGTGCTGTCACCAGTATTTTTCCCTCGTTAGCCAGAAAAAGCGGGTCAAAGCCAAATATCTCGCAAATACCCATTGTGCTTTCGTGGATGGGTATTTTTGATTCGTCGATATTCAATCCCAGCTTTGCTTTATCGCTTAGTTCATTAGCAACGGTGGACAGTCCTCCTCGTGTGATGTCGCGCATAAAACTAATTTCGGGGCATACCTGTAATATAGCCTGGATAAGATGGTTTAATGCAGCACAGTCCGACATCAGGGGTGTTTCGAAATGTAGCGCTTCACGTGCCGCTAAGATGGCAATGGCATGATCGCCCAGGGTGCCATTTACGATAATTTTATCGCCTGGTTGCAAACGGCGTGCGGTCGATATTTCTGCAAATTCGGGTTGGATAAATCCAATACCGGTGGTAGTGATAAAAATTTTGTCGCCCTTGCCTCGAGGTACTACTTTTGTGTCACCAGTTACAATGGTTACTCCGGCTTTTTGTGCCTCTTCGCTCATTGATTGTATAATGGATTCAAGTTCCTCCAAGGAAAAACCTTCTTCAAGAACGACCGCAACACTTAGGTATTTGGGTACTGCACCCGATACCGACAGATCGTTCACGGTACCACATATGGCTAGCTTACCTATGTTGCCACCCGGGAAAAATATGGGATCGATAACATAGCTATCGGTTGTAAAGGCCAGCAGGCTTTCCTGTATTGATAAAACGGCTGAATCGGTTAGCTGCGACAGTATTTCGTTGTTGAAATATTTTAAAAAAAGTCCAGAGATGAGTTGATGTGAGATTCTACCACCACTGCCATGATTTAATGTGATTTCCATAGTTGCGCTCAATTGTTACAATATTTTCGAATAATGGGATATGCATCGGCAATACCTGCTTCGCCTGCCTTACTCATATCCCTACATCCTTCAGAATTTTTACGAAGATAGATATAGGTTAGCCCCCGATTGAAAAAAGCCTCTGCAAATTTAGGATTGAGTTCAATAGCCTGAGAGTACCACTCTATTGCTTTTTCGAAGTTGGCTTTTTCAATTTCAACATTGGCCATATTGAAATAGGTATACACAAATTTAGGGTTAAGGCTGATACATCTCTGATAGTCGGCAATGACTTCATCATAATTTTCAGGTTCTTTGTTAGTTTTAGTCTGCTGGGGATTGCCAATGTAATAATATTGTAGGTTCTGGCTTTTAATTGATTTAATCAGATTAATCATTTTAAAACGAATAGCGCCACGCATGAAGTAAGCCCAGTAGTAATCGGGGTATTTTTCAATAATCAGATCGCAGTCGGCTATGGCAGCGCTGTAGTTTTGCCGCATTGCCTTAAGAGCAGCTCGTGCCAGGATAATATGACGTGTATTAGGGGTAAGATGCAGGCTATCGTAATGGGCAAGTAGCTTTTCCAGTGTATCGGGTGCCAGAGCAAATTGCCTGTAGGTAATCAATAGCAACCGGTTTTCGCCTTGTTGCAGATCGGGAATAATTTCGCTTTGCGATAGTTTTAGCGTTCTGAATGTGTCGGAGGGCAGGTAGGTAAATAGGTAGTCGGTGAATGCTGTAACACCTACCTCAAAGATTTGGTTACTCTTCACATTACCTTTTTCAAAGTCGGCCTTAAAAGTAATAATTTTGGCCAGCTGAGTGGAATCGAGTGCGCTTTCGCGATTTTCATTTTTTTCGTTATTAATTTGAATAGCTCGGTCAAAATCTTGCTTTGCCCGTTTAAGATCGCCTACCTGTCGCCATGCAAGTGATCGATTGTAGTAGGCAGCAACAAATTCGGGATTAAGCTCTATGGCTTTGCTATAATCGTCGATAGCGCTTCTCCATTTACGGAGCATGAAATATACAATACCACGATTAAAGTAGGTAAAAACATTATTAGGATTTATTTGCACTACTCGATTATAATCGTCGAGTGCTCCAATGAGATCGCCTTTCCTGGATTTTATCTCTGCTCGGTTGAAATAGGACAAAGCATTTTCTGGATCCAAACGGATGACGGTATTCAGGTCGTTGAGGGCTGCCGAAGTATCTCCTTTTTCGAGACGAACCATAAAACGATTGTAATAAGCAAAGGAATTGAGAGAATCGATACTTATAGCATAGTTGAAATCGGCTAATGCGGAAGAGGTGTCTTTTAGCTCCATGTAGTTGCGTCCACGTCGCACGTAAAAGTCCGAGGTCATAGGATTAAGTTGAATAGCGCGGTCGAAATCGGGCACGGCTTCCTTATTTTTCCCCATAGCTTGCAGTGAAAGTGCACGGTAGAGAAATGCGTAGGCATTTTTTTTGTCAAGGCTAATTGCGATGTTAAAATCGCTATAGGCATCCTCGTATTTTTGTTGCATGAGCGAGTTTATCCCTCTTCCTAAATAGGTGTCGGGGTTATTTGCCTTAAGTTCAATCGATTTATCGAAATCCTCTCGTGCCCCATACAAATCGTAAAGTTTGTTTTTTACTTCACCTCGGTACAGGTAATAGTACGAGAAATATGGTTTTATTTCTATAGCTTTGTTTAAGTCTTCTAAGGCTCCCCGATAATCTCCCAGATTATATTTGGAAACTGCGCGTAAATAATAGGCTTCGTCGAGATCGGGTATGAATTTGATGAGGGTATTGAGATATTCCATAGCCCCCATATTATCGCTGTCGATGAGCTTGTCGCGGCCGGAATTAAGCCAATGGGTTATGTTAAGCTGGGCAGATAATGGTTTTGTAATCTCAAGTGCGACTACAAGAACAAGTCCTACCAAACGGAGTAATTTATGTGGTCTTTCAATTTTATTCATCCTCTAAAATAAAAATATCCTCGTTGTCACGTTTCATGTAATACTGTTCACGGGCAAATTTTTCTAAATTATCTCTATCCGTTTGCAGTTCATGCAAACGCTTTTTGTCTTCCATAATTTTTTCTTTGTAATACCGAATCGACTCTTCCATTTGACTTTTTTTACGTAACATTCTTGCACGGTCGAGCCAATTATTCTGGTCGAAAAAAATGAGCCAGAGAATAAAGAAAAACGAAGCCAGAAAATATTTGTTTTTAAGAAGTTGCCACAAATATTTTATCAGTTTGACCATTTTTCCGACTTTAAATTTTCAGCGAAAGTAATAAAAATAGAGCAGGTAAAATCGTTTTTTACGTTATCGAATGTTAAATGCGAAAATTACATAATGGGTAATATTGGAAACTATTTTAGCTTAAAAACGTATGTTAATGTAATTTTATTAAAAAATTAAAAAAATATAAAGTACGTTTGAAAATACTTTATATTTTCGCCAGATAAAAAGAAAGTATATGAAGTCAATACTGCCCGTTTTCGTACTTTTTATTATTTTGATAGGTGCTGGATGTAAAAAAGAACCTGGAGAAGTAGAGGGAGTTGTCATGCAAAAGATATACGATAATGATTTCAAATATCTGCAACGCATACAACCAGCCCCCGAAGCCGATGTTTTTCTTGCCGAGGCTGGGACAATGGCTGTAATCGATAGGGTACGTACCTCTTTCAATGGTTTGTATTCTTTTACTAGTGTTGACGATGGTAATTATTTGGTATTTGTGTATAGCGATGATACCTCGCGCGTAGCAAATCCTGTTGCTATATCCTCGGCGCAATTTGAGGTGAAGGCCGGTAAAATTGTAAAACTCGACACTTTATATACGTTCAAGGGTATTGGTATTGAAAAAGGCAATGCAACCATCAGTGGGAAAATATGGCTCATTAATTATAAGAAGAATGGATACGAGATAAAGGATATTTCGCTAGCCCAGGAGGTAGATGTGTATCTAATATACGGCAATCACAAAAGTTACGATGTTCGTACACGGACCAATTATGATGGCACATTTCAGTTCACTAACCTCATTAAGGGAGACTATGTAGTATTTGTCTACTCCGAAGCTGAGGATGCCTTTGGCAACCTTACTGGCGCTACAGAAAAAGTTGCTCATAAAAAGCACATTTCTATTACTGAAGATAGACAGGAAGTATTTGTTACGGATACCATTAAAACATTTTAAAAATTTTATATAAAAATGAATTCGCGGATTTTATTGATAGGCTTATTAATATGTTTTTCGTTTTCGGCGATATATGCCCAAAAGAAAAAAACGGTTCAGGAAAAACATATTAAGTCAGTTATCGTATATAATGAAGATTACGAAAAAAACAATGGACGTCAGGTGAAAGATAGCTATACGCGATTCGACGAAGAAGGGAATGTGCTGGAGGAGATAGAGTACGACGAATACGGTAAAGAAAAAAAACACGTTCTGTATGAATATGACAAGGACGGCAATAAAATAAAAGAAACTAATCTTACACCCAAAGGTAACAAAGCCTCTGTAATAGAGTACCGGTATGAGAATGGTCTAAAGAAAGAAAAGATTGTTTATAATGGCAGTGGAAAAGTTATTTTGAAAAAGAAATATGTCTATGAATACCATTGATTTGGAAGAGTTTAAGCAAAAGATCGATAATCTGATAACAGCTTATTCGCCCATTTCGCTCGCTGAAATGGATGGAGTAGCGCTCATGAATAGATTGGATATAAAGTGTTTTTTTTCAGCCTCGCACTTGTTAACCATTCTGAAAGAGGCGTGGCCATACTATCGTATTCTGGAAATCAATAACAAGCGACAGTTTCAGTATTATACAAAGTATTACGATACCCCCACCTTTCAGCTATACCACGATCATCACAATGGACGGCTCAATAGATATAAAATTCGTCAGCGGAGATACGATGTTACTGGAAAGGAATATTTTGAGATAAAATATAAAAACAACAAAGGACAAACCCTGAAAAAACGGATTGAGAATACCCACGAAGAAGTTTTTAATTCGCAGGTGGTTAGTTTTCTCAGGAAGAATACCCCATTTGATGCACAAATGTTCAGGGAAGTATTACACAATCGATTTATTCGTATTACGCTGGTCAATAAAAATTTTACCGAACGAGCTACGCTCGACTATGCGCTTGAATTTGCAAGTACGTCCCATACAATTCAGTATCCGCAGATTGGAATACTCGAAATAAAACAGGACTTTTCAGCACGATACTCGCCATTAAAAGAGATCATGCATCAGTTACATACAAATCCCAGTGGAATATCCAAGTATTGCACTGGTGTGGTATCCCTATATCATTCACAGGTAAAAATCAATGCTTTCAAACCCACATTACACAAAATTCAAAGTTTATAATGCATGGAAAATATTGATGAAATTAAGTTTTTGGAGTTAAGCATATACGACCCCCAGGGTTTTACTGAACTTCTTTTGCGTTTCTCTTTCAATTTGTTGGTTGTTTTTATCATTGTACGTCTCCTGTATTATCCCATCACCCGACGTAATGATTATCTTTTTACTTACATTCTCATAGCGGTTATTACTTTTTTAATATGTTTTATGTTGGGGAATGTAAAGCTACAGCTTGGTTTTGCCTTGGGGTTGTTTGCGGTTTTTGGCATTATCCGGTATCGTACGAATCCTATGCCTATAAAAGAGATGACATATCTCTTCGTAATCATTGGCATTTCTGTAATTAATGCACTGGCCAACAAAAAAAGCAGTTATGCGGAGATTTTTTTTACCAATTTTATCGTCGTAGCTATCATTTTTGGATTGGAAAAAATATGGCTACTTCGTCATGAGTCGTGTAAAGTGATTACCTACGAAAAAATTGATTTGATCAAGCCTGAAAAACGCCAGGAATTGATAGCTGACCTTGAACAAAGAACAGGCTTGAAAATTAACCGTGTCGAAATAGGTAAGATAAATTTCATGCGCGATACAGTACAAATTAGTATATATTACTACAGCGACGAAAATACGGTCGATAACTATTATGCCGATAATGACGACGACGAGGATTAGATTTATCATCATTTTTACGCTTTTTGTAATATTACCTGCTAAAGCCCAGTCAGACCTGGAATCATGGCATGAAATAGATTTGAACTTTGACCTGGGCTCCAAAGTTGACATGTATTGGAATAATGAGTTACGATTGGATAATAATTCAACGGAAATAAAAAAATATCAGACCGAAGCGGGTTTGAAATATAAGCTGCTAAAGCGTGTTACAGCAACGGGGGGATATAGATATGCTCGCTTTTACGACAAGGGGTATTATCGTAACGAGCATCGGGGCATAGTGCTGTGCAAGTATGCTCCACGCATACAGCGATTTGTGTTTGAGCTTCAAACCCGAACTGAGTATATTGCTCAAGCGGCCAATGGTTATATCAGTGATGAAGTGTTGGTATGGCGTAATAAATTAACAATCAACTTCAAATGGCCTACTCGACCACTTACACTTTATACTTCTTATGAACTTTTTTCACAGCTGGCTCCGCAAACCTATGCCGATAAATTTCGTTTTATCCTTGGCGGGAAATATCAGCTTAATAAAAAAATGAGTATTGCTACTTTTTGGGGGCTTCAGCAACAGCTCGATAAAAAAACGGATATTACCTATATTGTAGGCTGGAAGGTGTCTTACAATTTGTATAAAGCCAGCAAACGTAAATCAGATTATTACAACGAGTAGTATGCCTAATCTCGAGATTACCTTTCTAGAACAAACATTAGCTAATCCATTTCTGTTGGAAATAGAACCGCTTGAAACTCTTCTGGATTTAAATGGGGTGGAAAAATGGGGTGGAATTATTATTTCACCTTTTCCATACGAGATGAAGGATGCTGCTATTGTTGATTCAACGCTGGGTCAGGCTTATCTCGAAAATATTGCACTATGGCGTAAAACTGTCAATATACCCGTTATTGCCAGCCTGAATGGAACCGTGGGACAGTCGATGGAGGATTATTGCGCTAAGATTGAAGAAGCAGGAGCTCATGCCATCAGTTTGCGTCTTTTCTTTTGTCCCGATGATAAGGATTTTCGATCGGCTGATTACGAAAAAATTTTTCTGGAAACTGTTGCTCGAATAACCTATAGCGTTCGTATTCCACTTGTATTATCGTTGCCAGTTTGTTTTACCAACCTGTTTAGTATGGTAGAGCAACTTTTTTATCGTGGTGTACAGGGTTTTTGTCCTTCCTTCGAACAGGTGGTTATGGACATCGATATCGAACAGTTTGAATTTAACTCCACTTACGACGATGGTACAAGACTCGACTATCGATTTTATTTAAAATGGATTGCTTACCTTTCGGCATATTTTCCCCGAGCAAATTTTGCTGTGCAAATCCATACACAGTTACCGCCCGAAATAATCATAAAATATTTACTTTCGGGCGCGCATGCTTTCGTAATTAAGAAAGGGGAGGAACAGCTATGGGATTTAGACTATATGCTTGATTACCTATCGCATTGGATGCAAAAATGTCATTTTCAGAAGATTGAGCATTTTCAAGGGCAACTCAATTTTCAACCTTCGCTTTCGCCGTCAGCATTTGAGCGTAATTGTTTCAAAAATTTGTATCGTACTCAATTTTTATCAGATGTTGAGAATCAAGAATCAGCTGCTGATTCTCGTACAACGGATTAAATTTTTTCCATCACAATTTTTGTAGTTTCTGATATTTTACTCACCCCGCCCTGTCGGACACCCCTCTTGTTGGAAAGGAGAGGGGCTGGGGGTGACGTGCTGTCTTACGGCTACCATAAGAGCCACCCCTACGGGGTTGGAAAGCAAAAAATTTTTAGGGGTTGTACCCGTTAGTGTATTGGTTGAAAAAAATCTGACCCTATCTTACCAGGTACTCCTCATCTACATCCTCACCCCCGGCCCCTCTCCTTGCAAAGGAGAGGGGCCGGGGGTGAGGATTGAAGTGAGAGGTATGGTGGGTGAGGTGGCCATCCCATTACTACCAAAATACTACCTCTACGGGGTTGGAAGAGCAAAATTTAAGGGTTGTATCCTCCAAAGGATAGGTTGATATTATATCTGGCCTTACCTTACCAGTCACCCCTCATCTACATCCTCACCCCGGCCTGACGGCCACCCCTCTCCTTGCAAAGGAGAGGGGAAGGGGGTGAGGATTGAAAGGCGAGGGGACGGGAAAAGGTGGCCATCCCATTGCTACCAAAATGCTACCCCTACGGGGTTGGAAGAGGTAAATTTTTAAGGGTCGTACTCGCCAAAGGATAAGTTGATATTAAATCTGTCCTACCTTACCAGGCACCCCTCATCTTTATCCTCACCCCGCCCTGCGGGCACCCCTCTCCTTTGAAAGGAGAGGGGCCGGGGGTGAGGATTGAAAGGCGAGGGGACGGGAATAGGTGGCCATCCCATTGCTACCAAAATGCTACCCCTACGGGGTTGGAAGAGGTATATTTTTAAGGGTCGTACTCGCCAAAGGATAGGTTGATATTAAATCTGTCCTACCTTACCAGTCACCCCTCTTTGTATAATCCTCACCCTGCCCAATCGGGCACCCCTCTCCTTGGGAAAGGCGAGGGGAAGGGGGTGAGGGGTAACATGTGACCACCAAACTATTGCCCCTACGGATTTTATGTGAGAATGATAATAAATGTTCTACAGGCCTAATAAATCATTTTTGGTCGAAAGGTTTTTAAAATATTGAATTACATAATGGAAAGAATATAAAAACATTTACGCATACTAAAAGTGCTGCAAAAATTCAAAACATTGCTTAATTTTACTATCCAGAATATTCAATATTATTCACCCAAAAACATGATTATGAAATCGTTGTCAATATTCATAATGTTTGCTGGCATGACCATGCTGGTTTCGTGCAAACAGGATACTACAAAAATGAAAACAGATTTTGAAAAGTTTATTAGCAGCTACGACAGCGTGATTGTACCCCTGAGCAAAGAAATGAATCTTGCTCAATGGAATGCATCCATTTCTGGAAAAACAGAAGATTATGAACGTTATTCCCGCTTAAAAAAGCAGTATGCCATGTTTCATACCGACCGCAATGCCTTTAAATTTTTGGAAAAGGTAAAAGCGGCTGGTATTATTGACGATTCTATCGAACAGCGCCAATTGCAGGTGCTTTATCTTACCTACCTATCCTATCAGGCCGATTCTAATCTGCAAAAGGAAATTATAGAGCTGGAAAATACGGTTGAGCAGAAATACAGTACCTATCGTGCGGTAATTAATGATTCATCATATACCGACAATGATATTGAGAATATACTGAAAAACTCGACGGACAATGTACTCTTACAAGCTGCCTGGGAAGCACATAAACGTATCGGTCCTGTTGTTGCAGCCGATATCATCACGCTGGTTAAAAAGCGTAACGCATTAGCCAGGCAACTGGGTTTTGCTAATTTTCACGAAATGAGTCTTAAACTCAATGATCAGGACCCCAATGAGATAGAAAAACTTTTCGACGATCTCGATAAACTCACCAGTCAGAGTTTTGCTAATGCAAAACTTGAAATAGACCAGGTACTCTCGCGGCGCTATAAAATTAGCCCCAACCAGCTGATGCCCTGGCATTACCAGAACCGTTTTTTCCAGGAAGCACCGAATATTTATCCTGTTGATCTGGATATGTACTACAAAAATCAGAATCTCGAAAAAATTACTTCCCAGTTTTACCTGAGCATAGGATTACCTATTGACGATTTATTGGCTAAAAGCGACCTGTACGAAAAACCCGGGAAAAATCAACATGCTTTTTGTACCGATATTGACAACGAAGGCGACGTGCGGGTACTCTGTAATATTAAACCCAACGAGCAGTGGATGAATACAATGCTTCATGAATTTGGACATGCCGTCTACGACAAATACATCGATCGAAATTTACCTTTTGTGTTGCGGCAACCCGCACATATTTTTACGACCGAAGCTATTGCCATGTTGTTTGGTCGTCTGTCAAAGAATCCGCAGTGGATGGTCGACGCACAAATAATCTCTAAATCGGAAGCCAAAAAAATATCCGAGAGCTGTTTCAATACACTCCGCCTCGAGCAGCTGGTCTTTAGCCGGTGGGCACAGGTAATGTATCGTTTCGAGAAAAGTATGTATGAAAACCCAGACCAGGATTTAAATGCGCTGTGGTGGAAACTCGTGGAAAAGTACCAGCTGATTAAAAAGCCAATTGGTCGAAATGAACCCGATTGGGCTACAAAAATTCATATAGCTACTGTTCCTTGTTACTATCATAATTACTTGCTGGGTGAATTATTGGCCTCGCAGTTGCATTACTATATATGCAATCACGTGCTTAACGATACTACCGACATTCGACGGGTAAGCTATTATGGACGTCCTGAGGTGGGCAAATATCTTCAGGAAAAAGTCTTTAAGCCCGGCATGCGATATTCCTGGAACGATATGATAGAAAAGGCAACGGGCGAAAAGCTTTCAGTAAAATACTATGCCCGACAATTTGTTAAATAACGCTAATGTTTTAGCATTTACCATTGCAATTTTTTCTATGAATCTGCATCTCTGGCTGTATTTCTCAACAAGCAGGCAAATAATTTCTCATATCTGCTTGATATGGGCATATAGTCAATGCATGCGAGTTCCATCCGACCACTATAAAAAATTAAAAAAAAAAATTCGGATGAAACGAGCATTGTATAGCAGTATTCACAAACGAGTATGAAAATAATTTTTCATACCTGTTTGATTTTAGTGCACAAAACATATTACATGCGAGTTCCATCCGACCGATTTAAAAAACATTTAAAAATATTTTCGGATGAAAGCAATTTTAGGTATAGATGTGGGTGGTTCTGGAATTAAGGGAGCTATTGTGAATTGTAGTAATGGAAAACTAATTTCGGATCGTCTCCGTATTGAAACCCCTGATCCTCCTACGCCCGAAACTATTGGTATTACGATAGCAAACCTGGTAAGCAAATTCAAGTATAAAGGGCCTATTGGAATTGGTTTTCCTGCTGTTGTGAAAAATGGGATAGTACATACTGCTGCCAATATCGATAAAGTTTTATAGGGATTGACTATGAAAATTATCTTTCTCAACAGCTTACAATGCCAGTAAAACTTATTAATGATGCCGATGCTGCCGGTTTGGCCGAAATAAAATTTGGCGCTGGTAAAGATTTTAAGGGGCTTATTATTTTGCTCACCATTGGAACAGGTATAGGAAGTGTAATCGTAAATCGCGGAAAACTTATTCCCAATACAGAATTGGGACATATTTTTATGCCCGAAAATCGTGAAGCTGAGAAGTATGCCTCGGATGCAACCAGAAAAAATATGAACCTTGCATGGGATGAATGGGCTCAACGGATCAACGAATACTTAATGTATCTTGAAAATCTTTTTTGGCCCGATTTGTTTATACTGGGCGGAGGCGTAAGTAAACATGGTGATAAGTTTTTTCCCCATCTAACTGTAAGGACGCCTATAGTGACTGCTCAATTACTCAATAATGCCGGTATTATTGGTGCTGCTCTTGCTGCCAAAAAGAATTCAAAATAAGGTGAAGCAATAGCATTCAAAATTTCTCCTTAACTACATTCGGCATTCCTATTTTTTTTGTACCTTTCTCATGTGTAAATTTGCTGAAAATTAGCAGAGAGAATGACGGAGTCGGCGGTAAAGTCTATCATGCGATTATTTGCCATTGTGGGAAATTTACGTTCCGCATCAAAAAATATAGCGGCCGACTTTGATCATACGCGTCAGGTCACCGATGCCTTTCTCAATCAGCTTACTAATCCCGAAAAGGCTGCACGCTATCTGCAAATTTTTGAATTTCATTATAAAAATTTGCAGCGAAAAGCCTTGCATGACCCCGAAAAGCGCTTATCGGTTTTTTCGGTAAAAATTTTGCTTATTGGCGACCAGCTGAATGATAACCTGAATGTTCGACAAAAAAACTTTTTAATTCTTCAGCTATTTGATATTCTGCGCAACCCCGATAATACCCTTGCCCCTTATGCATTAGATTTTCTGAATACTTTTGCCCGAATTCTCAACATCGACCCCGACGACTTCGATAATATGTTTCTTTTTATTTTTGGTACTCTTGCCCATAAGGCACGAAATAATGCTTTTCTTATCATTTCGGGTGATGAAAATAATCAACTGTATCGCCATCACGTTTATCGCGAAAATATTAAAGGACTCATTGTAGTATATCATCATAGCCGTTTAAACCAATATTTTTTCAGAGTAGAAAATTCGCCCCAGGAGTATACCCTGAATGCAAAACCTATTGTTTCGGATCGAATTTACGAATTGCAGAAAGGATTTGCGATTCGAAAGCCCGGTATGTTGCCCTTGCATTATACCGATATCGCTAAGAATTTTTTGAGCCGTATCCGTAGCTCAGAAATACAATTGGCAGCAGTGGGAATAGAATATCAGTATAAAAACAGTTCAAACGGTATTAAGAAGTTCAACTTTGTAGCGCATGGTGGCGAACTTATTGCTATCATGGGCGGAAGTGGAGTTGGCAAATCAACGCTGCTGAACATCCTCAATGGACAATTACGTCCCGATAAGGGAAAGGTTTATATCAATAATATCGACATCTATCAGTATCCTGAAAAGATAAAGGGAGTTATTGGTTATATTCCGCAGGATGATTTCCTCATTGAAGAACTTACGGTTTTTGAAAATTTACTTTTCAACGCCCGTTTTTGCTTTGCCAATTTGAGTGAGGAGGAACTCACAAAACGGGTTAACCAGCTATTGAAAAAACTGGCCTTATACGATATTCGGGATTTAAAGGTAGGAAATCCGCTCAATCAATTCATCAGCGGGGGGCAGCGTAAACGTCTCAATATTGCACTGGAACTTCTTCGCGAACCGTCTATTCTGCTTGTCGATGAACCAACGTCGGGGTTGTCGTCCAGTGATTCGGAAAAAGTAATGGAACTTCTTAAGCAGCAAACACACGAAGGAAAAATTGTCATTGTCAACATTCATCAGCCTTCGTCCGATATTTTTAAAATGTTCGATAGGTTACTGGTGCTTGACCAGGGTGGTCGCCCCGTATACTATGGAAATACCATCGACTCGTTGGCTTATTTTAAAAATATTACCCAGCACATCAATGCCGAAGAAAATGAATGTGTCTGGTGTGGAAATATCAACCCCGAACAGATTCTGGAAATTATCGAAACAGTTAAAATCGATGCCAATGGCTACGAAACCCATCAAAGGGTTATTAGTCCCGACGAATGGTATCGAATGTACTTACAAAATATCGACCGCCATATTTCCCCGGAATTACTGGATAAACCATTGCCTCGCACACTTTTCAAAGTACCCGATAAGCTCAAACAGTTTTACTATTTCCTGTTGCGTAATCTTAAATGTAAAATTGCCGATACGCAGTACATGCTTATCAATATTCTTGAAGCACCAATATTGGCTTTTATTCTTGCATTTTTTTCTAAGTACTATGCTAATGAAAATTTCTATCAATTTGGCGAGAATGATAACATTCCGGCATTTCTCTTCATGAGTGTGGTGGTAGCCTTATTTTTAGGTATGATGGTGAGTGCCGAAGAAATTATTGGCGATGCTAAGCAACTCAAACGTGAATCGTTTCTGAGTCTAAGTAGGGGTAGTTACATACATTCAAAAATTATCTATCTGTTTTCTATTTCTGCCATGCAAATGTTCATGTTTGTGTTTATCAGTCATTGGATTTTGTCCATAAAAGGCATGATGCTGACTTATTGGGTGGTCCTGTTCTCAACAGCTTGCTTTGCTAATTTGTTGGGACTTATTCTTTCTGCAAGTCTTAAATCGGTTGTTGCCATATATATTCTCATTCCAGTAATGCTTATTCCACAGCTTTTGCTGAGTGGAACTGTACTTAAGTTTGATAAGCTTCATCCCTGGTTAGGTAATCATCAATATGTCCCCATCATTGGGGATGTCATGGCCTCGCGATGGGCATATGAAGCATTAGCTGTAAGCCAGTTTAAGGATAATGCTTACGAACGACTGTTTTACAATCTGGAGAAAGACGAAAGCACCGCTACTTACTGTAATAATTATTGGATACCCGAACTGCTTACCAAAGTCGAATTTTGCCAGAAAACCACTAACTACGATACGCTGTCGCGAACTTTAGAAATGATTGAAAAGGAAGCTTTACACCTTGCTCAAACCATTCGTATTAAACCTTTTAAGTATCCCGAATATTTTAAACCCGAAAATTTTAACGAAGAAAGTGCCTTAAAAATATCGGGTTATTTAAGGCATGCACGTAGCGTGAGTACAAAAATCTTGAACATGGCTATAGAGCAACGTGATAAGCTAACGGAAAAACTTTCTGCTCAGCTTGGCTCGCACGAAAAACTGGTAGCCTTTAAAAAGCAATATTATAACGAAAGTCTGGCTGAGCAGCTTTTGAATAAGACAGAAACCTATCAAATTGTTGAGCACGATTATGCATTTTACCGTAAATACGAACCTGTTTTTTATGATGCCTCTTCGCCTTTAGGCAGGGCACATTTTTATGCACCTTCAAAAAAAATTGGTAATCTTACGTTCGATACCCTCATTTTTAACGTATTGGCTATCTGGATAATGACAATAGTATTATATAT
>Ga0209204_1001274_pt1 | contig 24275 bp, 20 predicted proteins | sample AD_JPNMR2_MetaG_FD_184425 | JGI IMG/M metagenome (GOLD analysis project Ga0209204, IMG submission 184425) | Active sludge microbial communities of municipal wastewater-treating anaerobic digesters from Japan - AD_JPNMR2_MetaG (SPAdes) (version 2) | ecosystem: Engineered > Bioreactor > Anaerobic...
TTTTCAGCTCCATAGTATTTTACCTGTTAAAAAATATTTTATTCAACTCTTACTGTGGTTTATAATAGCACTTATTGAAAAAACTGCTACATCACAACTTATTATAATTTACACTATTATCGTTTTTATGGGCTGGCTGAAACAACTGTTGAGTTTTTTATAAAGTCAAAAAATCCTGTCATTTCAATATTATTGTACAATATGTATGGCAAATTATTAAAATAAACATAAATAAAGAAATTTGTATTAAATTGACCTTGTAATAAGCTCAAAGAAATATTTATCAAACCAAGAAAAAATATTTTTTTATTGACAATGATGGTATATATTTTGATTATCCAAAAAGTTAGATAAAACTAACAATATTAGGAGATAAAAACTATGCTAAAGAATATAGGGTGTCTTTTGGTATTTGTTATATTCCTATCCCCTGCTGATGTATATCCATATAGACCTTTTATAACAGAAGATGCAGGTGTGAGTGGATTAGGCGAACAGAAAGTTGAGATGGGGTTTGTTGGGAGCAGGCAAAATGAATACTGGTACAATTATATATCGTTGTTGTATGGAATCGGTTTTGGTAAAGCTGAAATACTTGTTGAAACACCTTACTGTATAAATGATGAGGCAAGAGGATTGGAGGGGATTATCCTGGCTGCAAAAATTAATGTTTTTGAAGTTGATGATACATTGATGTTAGGTGCTAAAGCTGGATATGAATTTCCTGATGATTGTTATGGTGTAAGTGCAATTGCAACAAAAAAAATTGGCATATTGGTAATGCATTCCCAAATAGGCTTAAAAAGGGCTTTTAATGATACTGTTGGTTTATTTGGGTTAGGTTTTGAATATCAATTGTTGCAACACCTCAGTGTAATAATTGATAATTTTACAGAATATGATGGTGATGCTTTGTATCATAGAGTGTTAACGGGAGTAATATATAGCTTTAATAGTGAAATAGCTTTAGATGTTGCAACAGGATATTGTTATGCAAACAATCACAACAATTACAGAGAATATTTTACTGTAGCGGGAATATCTTTTATATTTTAACAAAAAATATTTAGCTTGATTTCCCATGTTATATCATTTATACATCATAGCAATTCTTTTTCGTGCTTGAGTGAGGGAATAAAAAGATGAAAAAAATACTCATCATAATTAGTGTATCCATTATAAGCATTTTTACGTGTTATAATGCATCATATGCACAAACACATTTTCCAGTTCAACAACTTATTGATAATGCATTGCAATCTTTTGAATTGCTTAAAGCTCAGCAGGTAAAAATTGATGAGCTTGAGGCACTAAAAAAGTATAACACCCAATGGAAAAATCCTGAAATAGCTGTTTATTATGGCAGTAAATCCATTGATTCTCAGAAGGGTCATGTTTCAGGTATTGCTGTTACACAACCTCTTTATTTTCCTGGCAAACTTTCACTTATAGATGAAATATATCGTTATAAAAAGAATTATGAAGTACTGTCGTATGAAGAGATGAAATATTTTATAGCAACAAGTGTCATTAATTTAAGCTATGAGTATGCAATAAGCCAGCTACGGTCTTCTCATATTAATTCAAGAATAAAGCGTTTAAATTTATTAAATACTTACATGACTGCCAGGCCATTGGTTTCGCCTCAAAAAAAGGTTGAGGTAGCAATTGTAAAAAATAGTATACGAATGCTTCAATCAGAGATTTATCGGATAAAAGCTGATCAGGCAGTTACCTATGCACGATTAGCCTTATATACACAATTGGATTCACCTGATTTGAATATTTCTACCAAATGGATTGAAAATCCCCCAGTATTTGATGTAAATGATGTAATTGCAAGAGCAAAAAATGAAAGTATTATGGTAAAAAAACAAAAAGAAATACTAATGGCTTCATTAAAAGAAATTTCACTGGCAAAAAAGAATATGTATCCTGATTTTAATATACTATTTAATTATGATTATGAAAAAGTATATGAAAAAGAAAAGTCTATTTCAGGAGGCATCAGTATTCCTATTCCACTTTATAATCAAAATCAAAATGCTGTTGATGCTTTTCAGTCAAAAGCAAAACAGGAAGAATTATACTTACAGTATATTGAAAAGATGATTGAAAGTGATATCCGCACAACAGTAGCACAGTATAATTATTACCTCAATTTATTACCATTATTTCCTCCATCAATAGAAAATGAACTGGAACAATCAATGTATTATGCTGATGATCAGTTTCAGAAAGGGACAATAACGTTGCAATCGTATTTAGAGCTGGATGTACAGATTCATCAAACATTAGAGAACATATATACAACACAAAAAGAACTTGTGCGTTCTATGGCAGCCATAGCAACTTTTATAAATGATTATAATCTATTACTGGAGATAGCAAAATGATATCGGCCTGGATAGAAAAAGCACTAACTGGAAGGCTATGGATTTTAATCGTTACAATTGGTATAGTCATTGCAGGGTTTTATTCAATTGGGAAATTACCTATTGATGCAGTGCCAGATATTACCAATGTTTCAGTAATGGTTAACACAAAAACGGGGGCTTTAGCTCCTGAAGAGGTTGAAAGAACAGTAACATTCCCTATTGAATCAGAATTGGCGGGATTACCTGATGTTCAGGATATACGTTCACTATCTAAATATGGCTTATCACAAGTAATAGTAGTATTTTCTGATAATACTGACATCTATTTTGCTCGGCAGCTTGTCAATGAACGTATTCAATCTATACGCGATAAATTGCCGGAAGGATTATCGCCGGAGCTTGGGCCGGTATCAACCGGCTTGGGTGAAATATTCATGTATGCTGTGCTGCCAAAACAGGGAAGTAATCTTGCAAGGTTACCTGAAAAAGATCAACTCACGTATCTGAGGACAGTACAGGATTTTGTTATCAAGCCAGCTTTAAAAAGCGTACCAGGTGTTGCAGAAGTTGAGTCTAATGGTGGATATAAGAAGGAAATACATATCAATGTAGATCCTATGAAAATGCAAAATTATGGCATTACCTGTCACCATCTTGTAACTGCTCTTGAAAATGTTGGCGAAAATTATGGCGGAGGTTATATTCAGGTTGAAGGCAAGCAGATTATCGTTAGAACGTATGGCAAGATAGATTCACTGCAACAGATTAAAAATATACCGGTAAAATTGAATGTATACGGAGCCCCTGTTCGATTATGGCAGGTGGCAGATGTTGTTGTAGGACATCAACAGCGTTTAGGAGCAGCCACACTCAATGGTAATGAAACAGTGTTAGGCACTGTGTTGATGCGTATTAATGCTAACAGCAGGGAAGTATCGTTAGCTGTTGAAAAATTTATAAAGGAAATACCATTACCATCTGATGTTGAAATTAAAATTTTATATACGCGAAGTTTTCTTGTAAATGCAACTATTAAAACCGTTTCCCGTAATTTAACTGAGGGAGGTTTGTTAGTTATAACAATTCTATTTTTTATCTTAGGTAATATAAAAGCTGCATTCTTAGTTGCTCTTGCAATACCATTGTCAATGCTTTTTGCTACTAGTGGTATGGTAGCATCGGGTATTGCTGCAAGCCTGATGAGTTTAGGTGCTATAGATTTTGGCCTCATTGTTGACGGTTCGGTTGTAATGATTGAAAATATAGTGCGCCATTTTAATACAGTCAAAAATAGGTCATTAACAAAAAAAGAAAAGATTGTTATAATAGGTGATGCCGCAAAAGAAGTGAGCCAGCCTGTTTTCTTAGGAGTCTTAATAATTATGCTGGTGTATGTGCCAGTGTTAAGTCTCACAGGTATTGAAGGCAAAATGTTCAGACCTATGGCCGAAACGGTATTGTATGCACTTGGTGGCAGTATCATAATAGCTTTGTTTCTTATGCCAGTTCTGGCTTATTATAGTTTGAGCCCTAAAAAGACAGATAAAGAGCCATTCGTTTTCAGGGTTCTTGAAAAGGTGTATAATCCTTTTTTAACATTTTCTTTAAAGCATCCTGTGAAGGTTATTATCCCAACATTGTTGGTAGCTCTTATCTCTATTATTATGTTTATACATTTGGGATCTGATTTTATTCCCAGGCTTGATGAAGGTGATATGGTTATTGGGCTTGTTCGTGATCAGACAATAAGCCTTGATTCTTCACTTGAGATACAGAAAAAAAGTGACCAGGTAATAAGCCAGTTTAAAGAGGTCAAAACCGTATTTTCGCGTATGGGAACGCCTGAATCGGCTACTGACCCAATGGGAGTTAATTTTGCTGATACATTTGTCATTCTGGAAAAGGACAAATCAAAGTGGGGATTATACAATGGAAAACACCCAACGAAAGTTGAGCTATTTGAGGCGATAGCTCAAAAGATCGATGAACAGGTGCCAGGACAGGAAATTTCACTCACTCAGCCAATTGAAATGCGTTTCAACGAGATACTGGAAGGCAACCGTGCAGATATTACCCTGCGAATCATTGGCCAAAATCTGGATATTTTATATGAACTATCGAATAAATCAATTCCTATTCTTGAAAAAATTGAGGGAGCTTCTACGGTAGAACTTGATCCTTTAACAGCATTGAAAAAAAGCGAAATTATTGATGTAGTTCTCAATTATGATGCTATATCGAAATATGGCGTTAACATTAATGATGTAAATAATGCTTTTTCAATTGCAATGAGTGGTAAACAGGTGGGTTATCTTTATGATGAAGATAAACGCTTCCCAATTATGATAAGAATAAGCGACGTTTTTCGTAACAACGTTGCAAATATTGCAAAAATACCAGTTGGTCTGGCTGATGGAGGAGCGATACCGATTGGTACTGTAGCTTCAGTGCAAAGACACCAGCAGATAACGACAATAGCGCGAACACGAGCACAACGATATGCAGCAGTTTCAATAAATATCAAAAATAGGGATACACAGAGTTTTGTAAATGAAGCAAAGGAAAAAATAAAAGCGTTAAACATCCCTAAAGGGTATCAACTACAGTGGGGAGGCCAATTTAAAAATTTAGAATCAGCACGTTTACGGTTACTTATAATAATTCCTATAGTTTTGGCTATTATATTTTTAATATTAATACGGACATTTAAAAGTTTAACACAGACCTTACTTGTATTTAATAGCATACCTTTTGCTCTTACGGGTGGAATTATGTTGATATATATCCGTAATATTCCGCTCAGTGTTTCTGCAGGAATAGGTTTTATTGCACTTATTGGTATAGCAATACTCAATGGAATGGTGCTTGTTAATTTTTTTAATCAGTTACGCGGTCAGGGTGTAAAGTTAGAAAAAGCTGTGTATGAAGGCACATTAATTCGTTTAAAACCAGTTTTGATGACAGCCCTTGTTGCTAGTTTTGGCTTTATTCCCATGGCTTTTAACACAGGCATAGGAGCTGAGGTTCAGCGCCCTCTTGCAACAGTGGTTATAGGAGGGTTGATTTCTTCAACAATTCTGACGCTCTTGTTATTGCCAACGCTGTATTTGTGGGTGGAGAAGCTGTTTGGCAAGGAATAAGAAACTCTGTGTGTTGCAAAAATGACACGGTGTAGCATAAATAGTAAACTTCATTGTAACTCCAGAAATAGATAAATAATAGAAAACTCTCGAAATTCCAGCACTTTCAAATGTTTCCCGGAAAAGAAAAGTTGGCACAAATTTTGCTAATTTATATGATTAGAAAAGCTAAGGAGCATAACCATGATGAATATACCAATTATACAGGTTTTTGTGCTTTTCTGGGTATGTGTACTTCTTTGGGTCATTATTGAATATATTGTTTATAGAAGTCAGAAAAGAGGTCATTAATGTAGCATATCCGGCAGGATACAATCCGTTTATTCATAACAATCAATCCCAGTTTTTTTATTTTACTGCGGCTTTTTAGCTGCAGTTTTTTTTGCACGATAGTTACTAATAGTGATAGACATTACAGAGAAATTAAATACTATGTATTAAGTTAACAAGCCTGGTTGAACAAGAAATATAACACCTGCAGTCAAAGGTCAGAAAATCTGGAATTAAATGGATTAGAACATGGCAGTAGAAACAGTTGGATAATAATTTTATGTTAGATTGTAACAAATCTGGAACACATGAGATGGCTGAGTGGTCAATGCATTCTATTTTCAAGGGAGATGTTATGAAAAAGTTACTACCAGTACTGATAGTATTATTTACAACAATAGCAAATTCACAAACCTATCTTTATGAGCTATCGGACAACATTGAAACATATAAAAATAAGCAAATCACAATGATATTAAAACTAAAACGGTATGATACGGTATTTCAGGTCATAACATTTTATGATAACAAAAATCATGATATTACATTTGACTGTATTCCATTGGTTAAACAACCATGGTTTATACAACAAAGATTAAACCTTCATCCTGGAATGGAATATACTGTAACATTTACCGTTAAGGGTGTGGGTAATCTTAAAGAAGTGATTGCTGACCTTAACTACTTTGAACCTGTAATTCTTCAAAAGCTCCCTTAATACTATAATAAAATACTATAATAAATGTATTTGTCTTAAAAAACGAAAGGCAAGATAGCTGGGCGGCTATCCTGCCTTCCCCTAAATGGGTAAACGTATGCGCAGTGCCTTGAGCACAAAAAGTAATGATCGGGAGGGATTTACTTATGTGCTCCTGTCATCTATTGTCGGAAGAAAAGATTATTTTCTTTAGAATAAAATTATAAAAAAACTAAAAAAAAACTTCTTGACAATTAATATCAAAGAAGAGTATTTTTATAAAGTAACAGTACATAAAAGAAAAGGTTTGCTTTTCAATACTCAACAAAAATATTATAGAAAGGAGTATTTGTATGAAAAAGATGTCCTTAGTTTTTACAGTAATAATGGTAATGATGATGGTTGCTTGCAGCAGCACTCCGGAAGTTCAGCAGCCAGCAGGTGATCCCAATATTGCTTTGGTAAATGCACAGAATCAACAGCTTGAAAAAATACCGGTAACCGGCTTTGCTTATAAAAGTGCAGTTGTGCCCAAACAGAGCTGGGATAAATGGGCAGAAGTAGCAGCTCCAGTAGTAAAGGAAATTTTAAACAAATTGCCTGAAGGCTATGTATTGCAGGTAACCGGTCATGCTGATGGTTCAGGACCTGAAGAACCGGTTGGCAATAAACCAGGCAACATCAAAATATCCACTGAAAGAGCAAAAGCTGTTTATAATGCTCTCAAAGCTAAAGGAATAGATTCACCCAAAATGACTTACAAAGGCGTTGGTTCATCTGAACTTCTGCCAGGTGTGGATCCAAGGGATGCTGCAAACAGACGCGTTACTTTTAAAGTTGTTCCAAAGAAGTAGTACAGACAATAATTTAATGTTGGTTTTGATGTATACGTGTAGAGCCAGTTTTATGACTGGCTCTACGTTATTGTGATTAAGGTTTACCTGGTATGCATGGTGTAGTTTCTAAAGTAATGGGGCTTTATTATACCGTATATCATGATTCGACATATACAAACTGCGTACTCAGAGGTAAATTGCGCCAGAAGTTTGAATGTGATACTGAAAAGTTTTCCAATCCAGTTGCTGTTGGCGATGAGGTTGAAATAACCATAGCTGATGATGGTACAGGTGTTATTGAGGAGATAGTTCCAAGAAAAAATTATTTTTCACGCAAAGAGAAAGGTAAACACAGAAAAATAGATATCATTGCCGCAAATTGTGATTGTGTTGTTGTAATGCAATCATTTGCACTGCCAAAACTAAATTTGCGATTTGCTGACAGGATAGCAGTCAGGTGTGGTCAGCAACATATTCCACTTATTCTGTGTGTTAATAAATATGATTTAGCTTCAAAAAAAGATATTGAATACATATACAATTATTATAAAAATACTGATATCAGTATTGTAATGACAAGTGCCAAAACAGGCTACAATATTGATGAGTTTAAAAACCTATTATACAATAAAACATCAGTTATTGTTGGCTATTCAGGAGTTGGCAAAACTAGCATATTGAATACCATCTATCCACATCTGGATCTTAGAGTAGGTGAGGTTTCAGCAAGCACTGGTAAGGGTAAACACACCACAACTAATGTAACCATGATAATAGTGGAAGAGCACACACGGATTATTGATACCCCTGGACTGCGTGAGTTTGGGATTATGGATATTGAACCTCATCTGGTAAGTAAATATTTTTATGAATTTGAAAAATATGCTGCCCGATGCGCTTTTAAGCCATGCACCCATGACCATGAACCGGATTGCGAAGTGAAGCGGTTGGTGCAAAAAGGAGTCATATACGAAGAACGGTATATTTCATATATCAATATTCTCTATTCCTTAAAAGATTATTATGCAACGATGTACTCATGATAACTGCAGAACATGTTCGGTTAACATTTAATCATCATCCCGTGTTGCACGATGTGTGCTTTTCTGTACCACAGGGCTTGATCTATGTCATTCTTGGGAAAAATGGCAGTGGGAAGACAGTGCTGTTAAAAACAATTGCAGGGCTATTTACTCATTTTACAGGAACTATCGCCTTAGCTGGCATTCCGTTACAGGAATACATCAATCTTACTATAGAAGAAAAAATGAAACGCAATATAACCATGGCGTATGTGTTCCAGAAAGGTGGGCTTTTTGATTCCATGAATGTGTTTGATAATGTTGCTTTTGGATTGCGGCGGCGTAATGAAAATGAGGCGATAGTTACTGAAAAAGTCATGGAAGCATTAGAATGGGTGGGTTTGTCAGGATCAGAACAAAAACTACCCTCCCAGTTAAGTGGTGGTATGCAAAAAAGAGTGGGCCTTGCACGAGCGTTATGCCTGTCCCCTTCTATAATTCTGTATGATGATCCAACCGCAGGGCTTGACCCGGTTCTTGCTGATTCAATTTCTGATCTTATTGTTGCCACTCAGGAAAAATACAGGATGACATCTTTACTGGTAACGCAGGATTTAGCTGTTGCTCAAAAGACAGCTCACCGGGTTGGATTGCTGCATAATGGCATGATTGTTGTTGATCTGGAATCTCATGAATTTTTTTCAAAGAATAATCCATATGCAAAGCAGTTTATTGATGGAGATAGCGAAGGACCAATAGATAGTATGTAAAATATTAACATAACCTTAATAATATTTCAATTAAAATATATTTGACACTGTACTATTATGTTGGTAAAATAATATAAACATGTTTAAGCTATTTAACCATATTAAAGGCTATGGTTTTTATTTTTTTTTATGAGGGTTTATGAGCTATGCAAACACAACGAGAAAAATCTAAGTTAGACTGGCAAAATCTACCATTTGGATACATAAAAACAGATTATAATATCAGATTTTATTATAAAGATGGGAAGTGGTCTGAAGGAGAGCTTTCAACCGAAGAAACTATACCTATTCATATAGCTGCACCTGGCCTTCATTATGGACAGCAGGCGTTTGAAGGGCTTAAAGTCTTTGAAACTGTGGATGGTCGAATTGTAGCTTTCAGACCCGATGAGAATGCGAAACGAATGCAGCGCAGTTGTGAAAGGATTTTCATTCCTGAAGTGCCTGTTGATATGTTCATTAAAGCTGTTGATACAGTAGTAGCAGCAAATGCAAAATTTGTGCCACCATTTGGGACAGGTGCTAGCCTGTATGTGCGGCCAGTTATATACGGTGCTGGAGCAAGAGTTGGATTGGGACCAGCGGATGAATATGTATTTATTGTTTTTGTAACTCCTGTTGGACCTTACTACAAGGGCGGTTTTAAGCCGGTAAAGGCTCTTGTTGTTGAGCAATACGACAGAGCAGCTCCCAATGGGGTGGGGGACTGCAAGGTTGGTGGTAACTATGCTGCAGGATTGCGCGGTGGTGAATATGCCAAAAAGAAAGGTTTCCCAATACCGCTGTATCTGGATCCAAAAGAAAAGAAATATGTTGATGAATTTGGTACGTCAAATTTTATAGCAATCAAGGGCAATACCTATCTAACCCCTGAATCAAATTCCATTTTGCCCAGCATAACGAACAAAAGCCTTATGGATATAGCTACCCTTTTGGGTATGAATGTTGAAAAACGCCCAATAGCAATAGATGAAGTTGAGCATTTTGATGAGGTGGGCGCTGTTGGAACTGCAGCGGTTATTACACCAGTATGCAGCATCCACTATCGTGATAAAGTGTTCACATTTTGTGATGAGGAAAAAGCAGGACCTACTATTACCAAATTATATGAGTACCTAACGAAATTGCAAACTGGTGAAATAAACGATACATTTGGCTGGCTTCATGAGATTACAGTAAAATAGATTACATCACAATCAGGCAATTTTATATATGACAAATCAGGATATACGATGGATACAACGTTTTAATCATTTTATGAATGCTTTTAAACGATTGGAAGATGCTGTTACATTGTATAATGATAGGACACTATCTGATTTAGAAGAGCAGGGTTTAATACAGGCATTTGAATATACCCATGAATTAGCATGGAATGTTTTTAAAGATTTCCTTGAAGACAGAGGTGTTACTAATTTATATGGTTCAAAGGATACGACACGTTATGCTTTTAAAAATGGTTTAATTGATAATGGTGAAGTATGGATGGACATGATAATCAGCCGTAATTTAACTTCTCATACTTATGATGAAGAATTAGCTAAAGAAATTATAAAGAAAATTGTGAATGTATATATAAAGGAATTTGATAAAATGTTTTTGAAATTTAATACGTTGAAAAATGAAAATTAAAATATGAAATTTGGATTATCAGAAAAAACAATTGATTTGATTTGCTCTATTTTTAGACAATATCCTCAGATAGAAAAAGTTATTGTGTATGGTTCGCGTGCTAAAGGCAATTATAAAAATGGCTCAGATATTGATCTTGCGCTCATTGGAGGAGATGATTTAACAATGGATGTTTTGTATAAAATATTACATGAATTAGATGATTTGTTATTGCCTTATTCTTTTGATATTTCCTTATATAAATTTATACATGACCCTGATCTAATTGATCATATTCATCGCGTTGGCCTGGTTTTTTACCAGAAGTCTACTAACCCTGCCCACATTTGTTGAATTAATATTCATCCGTGCTATAGTCTGTAGTAGAAATAAACTACTATGGAATTAATTATATGCTAAGCAAACAGCAATACACAATATTGCTTGATATTTTTAAAACAGCTCAGAACGCCAAAAATAGCGATGCATTTTTATCAGATGTTGTTAATTTGCTGCATCATGAGATGAATCCAATAGCTGTTTCAGTTTATACCCTGGTTGGAGATGAGCGGCTGGTACTGCACCATGAAGCAGGCAAAAACTTTGATGAACTGGTAGTAAAAATTTATAATTTTTCTCTCATTGTGCGTAAGGCAATTAAAAAGAAAAGTGTTTTATTTTTACCCACAGCCAAACCGTTTCAACATGATGAAACCGATATATCTGTAGTAATTATTCCTCTATTGCATGCAGATATTGTCGTTGGCATGGTATGTCTGGTTTTTCCTTTAGAAGAACTTCAATACTTGCAGAACAATGCACCATTTTTCACGCTCATTGGTAAAATCACAGGTACTATACGGTATTATCAAACAGGCCTTAAGGTCAGCAAATCTGATACTGCTGAGGAAGAATTTGAAAAAACTATAGCCAGTTTACGGGTGCTTGCTCAGGGTGTAGCACATGAATTTAATAATATTCTGGCGGTTATAAAAGGTTATGCTGAACTTTTGCTGATGAATGAAGCTGTGGATGAATCAGTCAAGAAAGCAGTGTCCATTATTGATAAACAAACTACCAGAGGTTCATCTCTCATTGACAGGCTGAGTGTATTTGTTACTGGTAAAGAAATCTCATTTGAATATTGTTCCCTTAATGATTTGATTAAAGAGATAGTTGATTTGCAAAGATTTACGTTAGAAAAAGAATCCATTGAGTGTAAATTAAAATTGGGCAAGGTTCCCGAAATATTTGTAGACTCACGCCAGATAAAGGAAGTACTTCTGAACCTCATTACACATGCCCGTTCGGCAATAAAGCCCAATAAAAAGGGAACTATCACCATTCAAACATCTTTTAACCGTGATGCGGTTATGCTTAAACTGGTTAACGATGGTGTTCCCGTCAACTGGGAAAATGGTGGGGAACAGAAAGCAAAAGGTAGTAATGGTGTGGATAGTGTGGGAAATGGCATTAATTTGGCAATTGCGTATGGCATAATGCAAAGCCATGGTGGTGATATGACACTGTGTCATGATCCCGCCAGATGTAATGAAGTAACACTCTATTTTAAACGTTTTAATCCTGCGTTTGATGCTGTTGGAAAAAAAGAAGACAAAGAGATGTTGTATTTAGGTGAAGTGAGAATTTTAATAGTGGATGATGAAGAGCCTATACGCCAGTTTTTATCTTCTGCTTTTGAACGAATGGGCTATCAGGTACTAACAACTGATAATGGACAGGAAGCCATTGAAATATGCACATTTGAGGATATTGATATCGTGTTTTTAGATTATTTAATGCCCGGATACAAAGGTGATGCGGTTTTCAAGTCAATACATGAAGTTAGCCCTCAAACGGATGTTGTATTTATCACAGGTGTCGATTCAATACCTGATATTGATAAGCTATTGATGATGGGACTGGAAGGCGTCCTTAGAAAACCCTTTAAGATAGAAACAATCATCAAATTAACCAACGAAATAATGGCACGACGATACAATACATTACAGGATTGAATCTTATTCTGATTTTATTACTCGTTCAGCCTGAAGGGCTAAATATTTTACCAGGGTTGGTTCATCGATAAATCCTAAATTCATAAGTATTATACCTATAAGCCCACCTTCCTTTTTCTGGATGGATAAAGCCTGATTCAATTGATCCTGGGTTATAACTCCATCTTCAACTAACAGTTCACCTAACAATGGCTTAGCCATAATGCCTCCTTGCAATAGAATAATTAATAATTATATTAGTACATCTGATATTTGTCCAGTATTATAATAACCGCTTTACTGCATCTTTCCACAGAGCTATTTCACGTTTCCGTTCAGTCTCATTCATTGATGGGTTGAACCGTTTTGCTATCTTGTTGAATTTTGCAACCTCATCAATGGTATTGTATACTTTTTCAGTTATACCAGCTAAATATGCAGCACCTAAGGCTGTTGATTCAGTAACTTCTGGCAGCAGTACCGGTATACCCAATATATCAGCCTGATACTGCATTAAAAATGTATCACGTGTTGCTCCGCCATCTACTCTGAGTTCATGGATATTCTTGCCTGAGTCATTCTGCATTGCTTCTAAAACTTCGTATGATTGCAAAGCAATTGATTTTACTGCAGCACGAACAATCTGCTGGGGTGTAGTATCACGGGTAAGCCCAAAAATAGCGCCTCGTGCATCCATCTTCCAGTATGGTGCACCCAGACCAACAAATGCCGGTACTACCACAACTTCATCCTCTTTTTTAACCGAAAGCGATACTTTTTCAGCATCAGAACTTTTTTCAATAAATTTCATAAAGTCTCGAAGCCACTGTACTACAGCTCCACCAATAAATACTGAACCCTCAAATGCATACACAGGTTGGCCTTTATTGTCGCATGTCAATGTGGTAAGCAGTCCATGCTTTGAAAGCATCCATTCATTTCCCATGTTGAGAAGCATAAAGCAACCAGTACCGTACGTATTTTTTGATGTTCCCTCAAAAACGCAGTTCTGACCAACCATTGCTGCCTGCTGGTCGCCGGCAATCCCACCAATGGTTATGCCATCAGGTAATCCTGGAACACCACTTGTTTCGCCAAAATATGATGCTGATTCCCTCACTTCAGGCAGTATGGTGCGCGGTATATTCAGTATTTCTAAAATATCCAGATCCCAAATTTTCTCTTTTATATTGAACATCAGTGTACGGGAAGCATTAGTGTAATCGGTTTTATGAGATTTGCCGCCAGTTAACTTCCACAAAATCCAGGTGTCGATAGTCCCAAATAATAGCTTACCACTTTTAGCCAGATCACGTGCACCGGGCACATTATCAAGCATCCATTTAACTTTTGTGCCCGAAAAATATGCATCAATCACAAGGCCAGTCTTTTCGCGAAATAGCTGTTCGTGGCCAGCTTCTTTCAGTTGATTGCATATATCAGTTGTTCTACGGCATTGCCATACTATTGCGTGGTAAATTGGCTTTCCTGTTTCTTCATTCCATAGCACTGAGGTTTCTCGCTGGTTGGTGATGCCAATTGCTATCGCATCTTTTGGATCCAGATTCCCTTTTTGTATGGCTTCAGGTAACAGCTTTACAACGGATTCCCAGATTTCATTAGCATCGTGTTCAACCCATCCAGGTTTTGGAAAATGCTGTGTAAATTCAGCATAGCTGCTTGAAATTGGCAGTCCATGTTCGTCAAAACAGAATACGCGGTTACCAGTAGTACCTAAATCAATGGCAATAAGGAACTTTTTACCCATAATACAACCCCTCCATTATTTTTATGTGCGATAGTTACTGTACATTAAAGCTACATAATAGCTGAAAATAGTATGGTAAAATGTGTTTAAGGCTTTACAGTGAAGTCTTTAGAATTTTAATACCGTTGAGCGCTTATCTTACTGTTTTCATTAATAATTTGTCAATTAAATTTTGAGGAAGAAAATGAGTGATATATAAAAATATCTTGCAAAGGTATGGCTTCTTTGAAACACTGTGTAGCGTTTATTACGTTTTTATCATTTGTAAAAAAGCAATGTCAGGAGATCAGGAATTATGAATATAGTTAAGAATATGATACTATTGCAAGGGAATAGTATATGGATTTATTTGAAAAAAATTATCTGAATAAGCTGCAAAATAACGAACCAGTATTTATTGCAGAAATTGGGCTTAACCACAATGGCAAATTGGATGAAGCCATTGCTTTAATTCAAAAAGCAGCACAAGCAGGTGCTGATTTAGTTAAGTTTCAAGTTTTTAATGCAGAAAAATTTTATTCAGTGTATACAAAATCGCTTCTTAACCATGAAAAACCGAAGTATGATGATAGCAGCATACAGTTTTTTAAAAAGTTTGAACTTTCATTTAACGATTACAGAACGCTCCAGCACGTTGCTTATGATCATGGTGTTGTATTTTTTGCATCATGTTTTGATGATGATTCTTTTGCAATGATGGAAAACCTTAATGTTCCATTGTACAAAATAGCTTCGTCAGAGATTACCAATGTGCCATTGTTACAGAACATTGTAGCCACTCATAAACCTGTGATTGTTTCTACAGGCATTTCATTGCAACATGAGATTGCTCATGCAATACACCTTTTGCAAAAAGAACAGTGCAATGTTGTGCTGTTGCACTGTGTATCACTGTATCCAGTACCACATGATGCAATTAATCTGTTGCGAATCAAAAGGTTACAAAAATTATATGGTCTACCAGTTGGATTTTCAGATCATACAAAGGATAATCGTGCTTCCATGATGGCTGTTGCAATGGGTGCACGGGTATTTGAAAAGCATTTTAAATTATCGCACAACCATGATTGTGCAGATAAGGATGTATCTCTTACACCAGAAGAGTTTACAGCCTACATTGAAGATATTAATATGGCTCTGGCAATGCTTGGTGATGGATCAATCGATTATAAAGAAGGTGAAGCAGCCGTTGCCCGTTCGGCACGGCGAAGCATTTTTGCAGCACGGGATATACCTGCAGGGACAAGCCTTAACTACAGTGATATCATCGTCAAACGACCGGGCGTGGGCCTATCGCCGCTACATAGTGATGCTATTATAGGGAAAAAAGTTAAACATACAATACACAAAGACATGCCTATTTATGGTGAGGATCTTGAATGAGTGTTGATCTTTTCCATCGCTTTTTGCAATGGCTTTTACAATTAATCCACCACAATGCAAGCGTGGCTTATTTCTTTTTAAAACTATTGAAGAAGCAAATGAATTTAGATTAAACGATCAGATTGAAAAAGTCTTAAAATTGTTTTAGGAGTATACTCACTAAACTATAAAATAAAATTGTTGAATAAAAAGAGTTATAACGAAACATTGTGTAGTGATTGTTTTCTATATACTATAAAACTGCAAGGTGAGGGAATCTCAGAATGAAAAAGATAGCCATTGTATTTCTTTTTTTTATTGTAGTAACTCCAGCATATGCATCAACCATTGATTATATATTCAATGATAACCAACGGTTAATTTTGAATTCCGCTACCGACATAATCCAGGCTTCATTAGGGTATGATGATATCAGGGAGTTAGTGTATATAACATTCTGGAGCACTCAGCCCGCTGATGCCAAAAAAATTGATACATTCAATATGTATATTGCTCAGCAATACAAAACCAGCCCTGATGATGTTATTTTTATTTATGAGCGTTTATTGCAGTCAGTGTACATGATTGAATACATGGCTGATCTGGCAAAGTCGAAAAAGAAATGGAAGTTCTATTACTACTATTCAGATACACTGTTACCTGATACCAGGCGGTTTTGTGATACTTTAAAACAGGCTATTATAAAAGCAGATCCATCTATTATAGAACATATAAATAAACGCGATGTAAGAATAAAAAGCTATGCAATTGACATCGTTACATACAGAGAAGCATTGTATGGAGGAGGGTTTTAAAAAAAAGCCCCAGAGGGGCTAAAAGTTTTGTTATAGGCTGCATTAGCACTCTTTTATTATGAGTGCTAACAATAATATACATAAAATTCATTATATCGTCAAGTATTTTTGTTATATTTTTTAGAGTATTTTGCTGTCAGGATTATACCCTAACTGCACTGACAATTGAAGTGAGGTATCTCGTACAGCATGGATAATGTCCTGTTTGTGTTTGAGTATAAAATCAGCATTACCGGTAATGGCAAATGCTGCAATAATACCACTATAATTAAAGATAGGCCCACCAATTCCAGCCAATCCCATCACTGACTCCTGATTATCAAAACTAATTCCAGCCTGGCGCACCTTTTTTATTTCTTTCATAAAGTCTTCTTTTGATGTTATTGAATTTGGTGTCAGCATCTGGAAAGCATAATCTTTTAGAATTTCTTCTAATCGCTCTTTTTCCATATAGGCACACAGTAACTTGCCTATACAGGTGGTATGTGTGGGTATAACTGAACCGGCTTGAGGATATGACATAAACCTGTTTTCAGGCTCAACGCGGAGTACTATGACTACTTTATCTCCCACAAGCATGCCAATATTGACCGGTTGCCTGAATTGAAAGCATAGACGTTCGGCCCATACCCTGGCAATGCTCACCAGGTCAAGGTTGGTGGCATATTTCATTCCTAACTGGAATACATACGGACCAAGACGGTATTTGCCTGTTTCGTGATCTTTTTCCAGATATCCTAAATGACACAGTGTTTGAACTATTCCCTGTATGGTGGTTTTGGGTAATGTTAATTGTCGGGCAAAATCGCTTATGCCCAGCGGTTTTTTATCATTAATGAACAGAGATAAAATAGCGTGTGCACGCTCAATTGATTGAATGCGTTTAATTTTTTTTGTCTTCATAATTGTCATACTATATAACAAAAAGTTATTGACAGTTTACATATTCAAATTTATATTGAATATAATATCGTACAATGTACGATATTATCGTACATTGTCAACTACTTTTTGTAGGAGTATAGAATGGATATACTGAAAAAATTTGAGATTACTGATCCGTATGAGTATGTTGCTAATTTAAAAAAGGCAACAGGCAAGAGTGTGCTTGCATATATGTGTTCGTACACACCGGAAGAGATCATCTATGCCGCAGGTATTCACCCATTCAGAATATTTGGTCAGGTGGAGACAATCTCTAAGGCGGATGCACATCTGCAGGCATACAGCTGTTCGCTGGTACGGGGTGCACTGGAGGATGCACTGCAGGGCAGGCTATCATTTGTGGATGGTGCCGTGTTTCCGCACACCTGTGATTCAATTCAGCGGCTTTCCGATATATGGCGCCTGAATGCTGGCATGAAGCATCATTTTGATGTGGTATGGGCTGTTAAGCTCAATACTGATAGTGCACGAAAATATATGCGCGATGTACTGGTGCGCTTTACTAAGGAACTGGAACAAAGCTTTGGAATATCACTATCTGACGATAAGCTGCAAAAAACTATTGCTACTTATAATGAAATCCGCTCGCTGTTAAAAACTATCTGGCAGCTTAAAAGTGATAACAAAAGTGCTTTAACTGGCAGCCAGATGAATGCAGTCATCAAAGCAGCAATGGTACTGGACCGTGATCAGCTGGTGGTCAATTTAAAGGAATTAATCCCATCCATTGAGCTATCGCCGCAAACTGAAAAACGAAAACGCATAATGCTTATTGGTGGTATTTGCAATCATCCTGATATTTACGATTATATTGAAGCTTCGGGTGGTGTTGTGGTATGGGATGATTTGTGTACTGGTTCGCGGTATTTTGAGGGGGCGATAGCAACTGATAAGGAACCGTTGCAGGCAATAGCCGACAGGTACTATGAAAGAAATATCTGCCCGGCAAAACACCGTGATTATTACACCCGTGCTGAAACCATCAAAGCAATGATTAAAAAGCATAATGTGCAGGGTGCGATATTTTTGTATCTCAAGTTTTGCGATCCTCATTCGTTTGACTATCCTTACCTGAAAGAGGCTCTGGATGAGGTTGGTGTCCCTTCCATATTGCTGGAACTGGAACAGCAACTTCCATCGGAAGGGCAGATGAAAACGCGACTTGAAGCATTTATTGATATGATTTAACTTTTGCGAGGTGAACCTATGGCAGAACCACAGGAAAAAAAGGACAACAGAATAAAATCCGTTAAACGGATGAAAGAGATAATGACCAATTACTATATTGAGGCAAAAACTGCTGCTCAAAACAATAAAAAGGTAGCGTGGATCACCAGTGGAGGGCCGGTAGAGCCTCTTTTAGTAATGGATGTAATTCCGGTGTATCCGGAAAATCATGGCGCGATGGTTGGTGCATCAAAGATGGGTGTGCAGCTATGTGAAAAAGCAGAGGAAATGGGCTACTGCCGTGACCTGTGCTCGTATGCTCGTTCGGACATTGCTGCTGCGCCTATCAACGGTGGGCCTATTGGTGGATTGCCAAAGCCTGACTTCCTTGTTTGCTGCAATAATATCTGTGGCACTGTGCTCAAATGGTATGAGGTGCAGGCACGGTATTTCAATGTACCATTGTTTATCTTTGATACGCCGTTCTGTCACAGTGAGATGACTCAGGAAGCAAAGGATTATGTGGGTGCACAGATACTTGAATACATTGCGTTTTTAGAGGAACACTGCGGCAAAAAATTTGATTATGATAAAGCAACTGAGGTTGGCAAACTTTCGGTTGCAGGTCAACGATTGTGGCAGGCAGTGCTTGATACTGCAATGCATAAGCCCGCACCAATGAGTGCTTTTGATGCATTTTTCCATTTAGCACTTATTGTGACATTGCGCGGTACCCAGATTGTTGTGGATTATTACACTGAATTGCTCAACGAAATGAAGGAGCGTATTGCAAATGGTATCAGTGCAATTCCCAATGAACAGTACCGCTTGCTGTGGGATAATCTTCCTGTATGGTATAAAACAAAGTGGCTTTCGGATACATTTGCTGCACATAATGCATGTCTTGTGGCTGATACCTATACTACTGCATGGTGCAGGCAACTGGATTACCTTGATGAAAATGACTTTTTAAAGAGTATGGTGGAGGGATATACCGCTATCTACCTGAATATTTCGGTGGAACAGATGGCAAAAGCTGTTATTGGCATGATAGACAAATATGATGTTGATGGCCTTGTGATGCATTCAAATCGCAGTTGTAAGCCTTATTCGTTGGGGCAGTATGATATTCAGCGTATTGTGCAAAAGGAGCGAGGGATCCCATCGCTTATTATTGAAGCTGATATGGTGGATGAGCGCAATTTCAGTGAAGCGCAGGTATTAACACGCATAGAAGCCTTTATGGAAATTATTAAAAGTAAAAAATAATATATTTTTGGAGGCCTTATATGTACCAAACAAAGCCATGGCTTAAATACTATGGAGATGTGCCACATTCACTGGATTACCCTAAGGTAACCATGTATGAAGCGCTGATGCGTACAGTGGAGCGTAAACCCAATGCTATTGCCTGGGACTTTATGGGGTATACAGCCACGTACAAAGAGTTTGCACAACTCATTGATAGGTGTGCTGAAGGGTTATATGCATTAGGGCTTAAAGAGGGTGATACCATAACTATCTCAATGCCGACAACGCCTCAAGGGATAATTTGCTTTTATGCTGTCAATAAGATTGGGGCTGTGGCCAGTATGATACATCCACTATCGCCTCCCAGGGAAATCGAATTTTATCTTACTATAAGCAACAGTACATTTGCCCTTACCATTGATGCCTTTTATGGTGCTTTTAAGGAAGTTATGGATAAAACCCCATGTAAAACCTTAATACTTACTAAAATTTCAGATTTTTTGCCAGGGCTTAAAGCATTGGGGTTTTATTTAACGAAAGGGAGGAAGATCCCAAAAGTGCCCAAAGATCCGCGTGTGGTTTGGTGGTCTGACATGATGAAAAAGTCAAGTAAAGTTCCCAAATCCAGCATGAAAACTGATGACATGGCAGTTATTTTATACAGTGGTGGCACTACAGGTATGCCCAAAGGAATTATGCTTTCAAATATGAATTTTATCAGTGAAGGCATGCAGGTTGCTTCATGGGGAAAAATGTCTGAAGATGATTCAATACTGGCAATATTGCCTATATTCCACGGATTTGGGCTGGGTGTTTGTACCAATGCATTTTTTATGGGTGGTGGAAAAAGTATTCTGGTACCACAATTTGATCCGGTTATTGTTGCAAAACTTATTAAACAAAAGAAACCCAATTTCCTTATTGGTGTCCCAACGTTGTTTGAGGCATTGAGTAAAAGCAAGGTGTTTGGTTCTGCAGATTTATCATGTATTAAGGCGGCTTTCAGTGGTGCAGATACCCTGCCTCGTGTTGTAAAGGAAGAATTTGAAAGGGTAGTAGCACGGCAGGGTGGTAATGTAAAATTGCGTGAAGGGTATGGTCTAACCGAAGCTGTAACAGCAATTATGGCAATGCCAATGAATGAATATCGTGAAGGTAGTATTGGCATTCCTTTCCCTGATATGATGGCAAAGATTGTTAAACAGGGCACAACTGAGGAAGCTCCATGTGGTGAGGAAGGTGAAATATGTGTTGCTGGGCCTGCTGTAATGCTGGGTTACCTTAATCAGCCAGAAGAAACTGCAAAAACGCTGCGCAAGCATGATGATGGTTTGGTATGGTTACATACCGGTGATATAGGGACAATGGATGAGGATGGATTTTTCTATTTCAAATTACGGTTAAAAAGAATGATCAAGTCATCGGGATTTAATGTATACCCATCACAGGTTGAAGACGTATTGCGTAAACATCCAGCAGTAGACCAGGCCTGTGTAATAGGTGTACCGGATAAAGCACAGGTAGAAAGGGTAAAAGCATTTATAGTTTTGAAACCGGAATATAAGGATAAAGCGGGTAGTGCATTGGCAGAAGAATTAATTGGACATTGCAGGGAACATCTGATAAAATGGAGTTGCCCACGGGAAATTGAGTTCAGAGATGAATTGCCAAAGACAAAAGTTGGCAAAATTGCTTTTAATGTACTGGAAGAAGAGGAAAAGGAAAAATTACGAAGCCGTGGAGAATATGCTGGATAAACTTCCGATAATAGGAGTATGAACAGACTTTCTATATATATTTTTGAATTTGCATTTCGATTCCCGTGGCTGCGGTATATTGTCTGGGCTATTATTGTTAGTGTAAGTATCTATGCAGGTTACCATCTCTTTTACGAAGAGGTGGTAACCTATCCAGTGGGATGGGAGCGGAGTGCTGTCATAACACCATATACACTGAAAGTAAAGTCCCCCTTTGCAGTGTCAAAGGGCAATGTCGTTGCAGTTGTATTTGAGGGCACGGAAAAAAATGAGCATGGTATTTATATTATACTTTCACTTAATGGAGGGAAGGATTTTCTACCACCATATAAATTATCAGATATTGACCCTGCTGTAGCTGTACGCCCTCATGTTGCCATATCAAATAACGGTCACATTGCCTGTACCTGGCATAACCTTGTTGATAGTAAAAGTAACATTTTCCTGACAACTTCCAATGATCTGGGTGCCACATGGACAAAACCTGTAGCCCTATTGCTTCAGACGGATGAATCCATGTTGTCACAGGTGTTTTATGATTCCACGGGCGGGCTGCACCTTTTTTATCATGGTTCAGTAGGTGGTCGTCTTATTCTGTATCATGCATTTTCCCCCGATGAACTGCAATTTACAAGGATAGATACAATAGCAGATATTGCAACGGAATATAGAGGTATATTCTTCCCTGCTATAGTTTTTGAAGGTGATTCAATATATTTAGTATTTCAGGCAAAGATATTGTCCGGAGGGGTATTATCTGATGACCTGTTCTTTGTTTATTCGAATAATGCCGGAAAAAGTTTTTCCAATCCACGGAGGATTACCACAAGCCCGGCTAATGATTCATCTCCTTCAATACTGTTGCACAATGATGTTATTTACTGTGTGTATCAGAATAATGAAAAGAGGCAATGGGATGTACGGCTTTTAAAGGGGTATAACAGGGGAAAGGAGTGGGAGCAGCAACCGGTTATAGTAACTGATATAAACGTTGATTGTTACAACCCTCGCATCGTTGCTTCTTCAGATGATGAATTGCTTGTAGTGTGGCATGATATGCGTGAACGCTATCCTGCAGTATTTGGTAGGAAAGTATCTCTTATTGATAATTCAATGACTGCAGAAGTGCGAATATCTGATGCAAATGTAACGTCATATGATCAGTTTCCTGTTGTTATTAAAAAGCAAGTTCTGTTGTTCTGGAATAGCAACCAGCGCCTTATGGCAAAGTTTTCTGATATTTCTGTACTTCCTCCAAACGTTTATTCACGGACACATCCAGAAAATGTATGGACCCGCAACACAAATGCCATCATTGAATGGGATCCGCCAGTTGATGAATCAGGTATAGCTGGATATGCTGTTATTTATAATGACCTTCCCACATTTGATCCAACAGTACAGAACGTGGAAGGGCCAATACGAAAATATGTTGTTCCAGATTTAAAGGATGGTATAACCTATTTTCATATTCGCGCTATTGATAAAGCTGGCAATTACAGCCGCACCATCCATTATCCGTTGCTGGTTTCCAGTACGCCACTACCCATGCCCACAGTGAGCTCTCCAACACATCCTGAAGCCACACAGGTTGATAATCCAGTTGCAGTAGTGCAGTGGACAATTGAACAAAGGGACAGACTTAAAGGATTTTACTATGCTATTGCCAAAGATGCAATTGTTGAACCATCAACATTCACAACTGCTGATTCAGTGACTCTTGAAAGCCTTCCAAAAGGGAGATATTTTTTCAGCATTCGTCCTGTTGATATGACCAACATGAAAGGTCGGATGGCAACATATGAGATAGTTATTGGGGATGTTGGAAAAGCTGATGCGGCATATTATGAACGTTTAGCCAAAGGTGTTTTACCACCAGAAGAGTTACCAGAAAAAGTCCCGGGAAAGGTAAGAATACAGTATCCCATTGTGCTTTTTAATATACCGTTTAAAGAAATTTATGCGTCTTCATTTTACAAATTTTCATTGTTACCAAAAAATATTTTGCCAAAGCAGGTTCAGGGGTATTCAGTTGTTGTTTCTTCACAAAAAGTAGTACCACCTTTTATCGTTACCCACCCAACCAGTGGGGTAATGCTTACCAATGTAAAACCTGGCAGTTACACCATAACTGCCCGTATGCGGTATGTGTATTACCAGAATGGCAAAGCAGTATATAAATGGAGTGCACCCAGTTATACCACGCTGGTTGTTAAATCAGCATATACATCTCCATTAATGAACTATGCCGAACATCTTAATGCAATGATTAAAGACAGGCAGGTAGTAACCATCATCTACAGTATAGGGATGTTGTGTATAGTTCTGGCAATAGGCATGAGTACCCGCATAGCCTTTTCTTTGCAGTCGTTGTGGTACAGGATTTTCCGGATTTTTTAAAAGAATTCAACGTTTACTTATCGGTTAATATTTTTAAATCGGTTTCAGGTGGCAATGAATCCTCTGGGGAGGTATCAAGGGGAATATTT
>Ga0209204_1001278_pt1 | contig 24226 bp, 20 predicted proteins | sample AD_JPNMR2_MetaG_FD_184425 | JGI IMG/M metagenome (GOLD analysis project Ga0209204, IMG submission 184425) | Active sludge microbial communities of municipal wastewater-treating anaerobic digesters from Japan - AD_JPNMR2_MetaG (SPAdes) (version 2) | ecosystem: Engineered > Bioreactor > Anaerobic...
AAGCTGGAAAAACAACCTTGATTAAAAAAATTGCTCATTCAATTGAGATAAATCATCCTGAAATAAATCTTATGATTCTTCTTGTTGATGAAAGACCAGAAGAGGTAACAGATATGGAAAGGTCTACGAAAGGAGAGGTAATATCTTCAACTTTTGATTTACCACCAGAAAATCATATAAGAGTTACAGAACTTACAATTGAAAGAGCAAAAAGGCTTGTTGAGATGGATGAAGATGTTGTTATTCTTGTTGATGGAATCACAAGATTAACAAGATCATATAACCTTGTAACTCAACCATCTGGAAGAACTCTTTCAGGAGGACTCGATCCAGCAGCAATAAGAGGACCTAAAAAATTTCTTGGAGCAGCAAGAAACATTGAAAATGGCGGTAGTTTAACAATAATTGCAACAGCACTGATTGAAACAGGAAGTAAGATGGATGAGGTGATTTATGAAGAGTTTAAAGGCACTGGTAATATGGAACTTGTTCTTGATAGAAGAATTGCAGAAAGAAGACTTTTCCCAGCAATAGATGTAAAAAAATCTGGAACAAGAAGAGAAGAACTTCTATATACTACTGACGAGTATAAAAGAATATGGGTTTTAAGAAAAGCTCTTGCAAATGCTGATACTTTTGAGGCACTTCAAAAACTTGCAGATATGCTTTCAAAAACAAGAAATAATAATGATTTTCTAAAAACAATTGTACCTGAAGAGAATGGATGGTAAAAATGAAAAGGGGAGTGATAGAAGTTATAACTGGTTGTATGTTCTCAGGAAAGAGTGAGGAACTGATTAGAAGAATAAAAAGAGCAAAAATTGCAAAGCAGAATGTTCAGGTTTTTAAATCTTCACTTGATACAAGATATGATGAAGGAAGTGTTGTTTCACATTCTGGAGCAAAAGTTGAAGCAATAAGCATAGATCATCCCGAAGGAATAATAGCAAAAATTGAAGATGGCACAGAGGTTGTTGCGATTGATGAAGCCCAGTTTTTCAATGATAGAATAATTTATGTTATAGAGTTTCTTGCAGACAAAGGTTTGAGAGTTATTGTTGCAGGATTAGATACAGATTTTAGAGGAGAACCTTTTGGTCCAATGCCATATATTTTATCAAGAGCAGAAAAGGTTGATAAATTAACAGCAATATGTGTTATCTGTGGTGATGAAGCAACAAGAACACAGAGAATAATTAATGGAAACCCTGCATCATATTTTGATTCAGTAATTATGGTTGGAGCATCAGAAAAATATGAACCAAGGTGTAGAACTCATCATATAGTTCTTGATAAACCTGATATATTTCATAGATAAAAATGTTTAATATCGAAAAAAGGAAATATATCTGGATTGATTTTTGTAATAAAAATAATTTAAATTTTATTTCAAGAGAAGATTTCTTAAGGATTGAAGAAAATATAACTAATCCCCTTATACTTCCTTCTCCATTTTTATCTGAAAAGACATTTGAAATTATAAAAAATAGAGTGAAAGGAGAAATTTATACAGAAGTATTGAACCTTTTCTTTTTTATTAAAGTTAAAATAGAATATATCTCTCCAAAATTTTATGTTTATGAGTTAGATATTAAAAGTGATTCAATTAAAATTGAGGAGTTTGATTTAGAAAATTATAAAAAAGAATCTTTTATTGAAAAAGCATTTACACCAAAGGGGATTGAAGAGTTTTTAAAATTTAATAATCTAAGATTAAAAGAGGCTTGGGGAGACTATCCTTCTGGTAAAATAAAAGATGAAATGAGGTTCTTACTTTTAAGGATTGATAAAAAATGAAAATAGAGGAAAAATTAGAAGAACTTGAAAAAAAATATGATGAGATAGAAGAGCATCTTTCTGATGAAAATATATATAAAGATAGTAATCTTCTTAACTCCATTTTAAAAGAAAAATCTTTAATAGAGGAGAGTGTTCTTCTTTATAGAGAATTAAAAAAGATTAAGAAAGAGATTGAAGATACAAAAAAATTAATAAATGAACCTGATATGGAAGAGCTCGCAAGAGAAGAACTAACTAAACTACAAAATACTGAAAAAGATTTGATGGATAAGATAATAGCATCTCTTATTGAAAAGGATGAAAGGGATGAAAGGGACATCATAATGGAAATTAGAGCTGCAGCTGGTGGAGAAGAGGCGGCTCTTTTTGCAGCAGATCTTTTTAGAATGTATTCATATTATGCTGAAAAGAGAAAATGGAAAGTTGAAATAATAGATTCTCATCCAACTGATATTGGAGGTTATAAAGAGATAATTTTTTCAATAAAAGGGAAAAATGTTTTTGGAGATTTGAAGTATGAAAGTGGTGTTCATAGGGTCCAAAGAGTCCCAGTTACTGAGGCTTCTGGAAGAATTCATACTTCAACAATAACTGTCGCTGTTCTTCCAGAAGTTGAAGAGGTTGATATTGATATAGACCCTGATGATTTGAGAATTGATGTCTTTAGAGCAAGTGGTCATGGAGGACAATGTGTTCAAAAAACTGAATCAGCAGTAAGAATAACTCATATACCTACTGGTTTTGTTGCAACCTGTCAAGATGAGAGGTCACAGTTAAAAAATAAAGAAAAGGCTTTAAGAGTTTTGAGAGCAAGACTTTATGATTACTATGTAACACAAAAAGAAAAGGAGGTTGGTGAAGAGAGAAAAAAACAGATAGGTTGGGGCGAGAGGAGTGAAAAAATAAGAACCTATAATTTCCCTCAAAATAGAGTTACAGATCATAGAATTGGTTTATCTCTATATAACCTTGCTGAAATACTCGAAGGTAACTTAGATGAACTTATAAATGCACTGAAAGAAGAGGATAAAAAGAGAAAAATTGAAAACCTTGAATTCTGACATAAATGAGCTTTTTTTAATAGGAAGTAAACTCTTAAATTCAAAAATTGAAAGTGAAATCATAATTAGAGATTCATTAAATATCACAAAAGAGGAATTTTATCTTTCTCTGAGGAATAGGATTGATTATTCAAATTATGAAAACATAATTGAAAAATTTAATTTAAGAAAAAACGGTTATCCACTTTCTTATATTACAAACAAAAAAATTTTTCTTGATTATGAGTTCATTGTAAATGAAGGTGTTTTTATCCCAAGATTTGAAACTGAAGAGATAGTTTATAATGTTATAAAAAAATCTTATAAATTCAAAAATAGCCTTGATATCTGTTGTGGAACTGGAGTAATTGGTATATCTCTTATCCTAAATAATCTAACAGATAAATGTACTTTTGTTGATATTAGTGACAAAGCAATTTATAATACATTTTTGAATTTAAAAAAATTTAATATCGATAAAAATAGATATGAAATTATAAAAAGTGATATGTTCAAAAATTTGAAATCAAAATATGATTTAATAATTTCAAATCCTCCATATATAAAAATTTTAGAATATGATAATCTTCCAAAAGATGTTAAAATTGAGCCGAAAGAAGCTTTAATTAGTGGTTTTGATGGATTGAATCATATTAAGATTCTAATCAATGAATCTAAAAATTTCTTAAATAAAGGTGGCATTTTAATATTTGAATTTGAAAAAGAACAACTGAAACATTTTGAAGATAAATTAATCAATTTTAAAATTATACAGATAATTAAAACATATTCTGATAATATTTTAGGAATTATGCTTGAGAAGTTGTGATATAATTTTTAGAGAAAGGAGGATAGATGGACTATAAAAATGTAAAACTTCTTGAACATTCGTTAATAAAACATAAATTGACATATCTAAGAGATAAAAATACAAATCCAAAAGAGTTCAGAGAACTTGTAAAAGAGGTTTCAGCATTAATTGCTTATGAAATTACAAGAGATTTACCTCTTGAGGAGATTGAAGTTGAAACTCCACTTATGAAAACAAAAGGTTATGTATTGTCAACAAAAATAACCCTTGTTTCAATATTAAGAGCAGGCCTTGTTATGTGCGATGGAATTTTAAACTTGATACCTAATGCAAAAGTTGGACATATTGGTATGTATAGAGATCCTGAGACTTTAAAACCAGTTACATATTATGTAAAATTACCTATTTCAATAAGTGAAACAAAAGTTTTTCTCCTTGACCCTATGCTTGCAACAGGTGGTTCTATTGTTAAAAGTATTGATATATTGATTGAAAAAGATGTAAAGATTGAAAATATTGATGTTATCTCGCTTGTCTCTGCTCCAGAAGGTATATCACTTATTAGAGAGTATTACCCAGATGTATTAATCTACACAATAGCAATAGATGATAGATTAAATGATCATGGTTATATTTTACCAGGTCTTGGAGATGCAGGTGATAGACTTTTTGGAACAAAATAGATTATGAAAAATTTCTTACCTAATCTATACTATTTTTTTGTTTTTCTTATCATATCCCTCTCTTTAACTCCTCTTTCAATTTATTTTGGCAAAAAATTTAAGATTATTGATAAGCCACATGAAAAAAGAGGAGATAAAGAAAAAATCACTCCAAAGGTTATGCCAAGAAGTGGTGGTTTTTCAATATACCTATCATTACTTATTCTCTTTATATATCTTTATACAAAAAATCCATCAAAAGAGCTTTTATCTATATTAATAGGTGGAACTATAATATTTTTTGTTGGAGTTATAGATGATAAATACAACTTAAATGCATGGGTCAAACTATTTTTTGAAATAGTTGCTTCATTAATTCCGATATACTATGGAGTTAAGGTGAACTTTATAACAAATCCTAAAGGAGGTTATCTATATTTAAAAGAGTTGTCAATCCCATTTACCATACTTTGGATTACAGGTATAACAAATGCAATAAATATAATTGATGGACTTGATGGTCTTGCATCAGGAATAGTTTCTATAGTTTCAATAACTCTTGGTTTTGTATCAATTTTGAAAGGTCAATTTTTAGTCGCAACAATTTGCTTTTCAATATCAGGCATAAGTCTTGGTTTTTTGATTTTCAATTTTCCTCCTGCAAAAATATATCTTGGTGATTCTGGAGCACTACTTTTGGGATTCATACTTGCAGAAATTGCTGTATGGGGTGCTTTAAAAACAACAACATCAGTTATATTAATTGTTGCAATAATTGCACTTGGATTTCCAATAATAGAGACTTTTACAAGCATAATAAGAAGAGCTCTGAAGAGAAAAAATATTTTTGAAGCAGATATGGATCATATACATTATAAATTGATGGATAGCGGTATGAAGGAGAAAGAGGTTATAATTTTGCTCTATTTTATTACAATTCTATTTTCAATTTTATCTATTGTTTTACTTAAGAGGTTATCGCTTTGATAAAAGTTTTAACTATTTTTGGCACAAGACCAGAGGTTATAAAACTCTATCCTCTGATTGAAGAGTTAAAAGAAGACAAAGATTTTAATACAAAAATTTTAAATACAGGCCAACATAAAGAGATGGTTAATGAATTATTAAATATATTCAATATAAAACCAGATTTTTCTTTAAATATAATGGAAGAGAAACAATCACTTGAACATATAACAAAAGGCGTTTTAGATGGAGTCGGTAAAATTTTAAAAGAAGAAAAATTTGATATTGTTATTGTACAGGGCGATACAACAACAACTTTTGTATCCTCACTTGTCTCTTTTTATCATAAAATACCAGTTGGACATGTAGAAGCAGGATTAAGAACAAATAATATCTATTATCCATTTCCAGAGGAGATGAATAGGATGCTAACTGATAAACTCTCAACTCTTGATTTTGCTCCAACTGAAAACGCGAAAAATAATCTTATAAAAGAGGGAGTTGATGAAAGTAAAATTTTTGTCACAGGAAATACAATTGTAGATGCAATACAAAAGATATCAAATTTTAATGTTAATTTTAATTTGAATCTACCAGATGATAAAAAAATTATTACAGTTACAGCTCATAGAAGAGAATCATGGGAAAATGGCCTCTCAAGAATTGGAAATGCAATAAAGAAACTTTCAAAAATTTACAAAGATATATTTTTTGTAATTCCAATTCACAAAAACCCAGTAGTAAGAGAAAAAATTGTCCCAATTTTATCAGGAGTTGATAATGTGCTTATAACAGAACCTCTTGATTATATAAATTTTGTTCATCTTATGAAAAAGAGTTTTCTTATTTTATCAGATTCTGGTGGAGTTCAAGAGGAGGTTCCAACATTAAATAAACCACTTCTTTTGTTAAGAAATGAAACAGAAAGACCAGAAGCAGTTAAGGCAGGATTTGTTAGAATCGTTGGAACTGATGAGGATAAAATATTTGAAAATGTCAAAGATATTATTGATAATGGTTGGAAACCAATTAATAATTATAATCCATTTGGAGATGGAAAAGCATCAGAAAGGATTAAAAATATAATAAAGGAGTATTTCTATGGAAGCATATAAGATTAGAGGCGGAAAAAAACTCAAAGGAGAGGTTGTTATCCAAGGATCAAAAAATGGATGCCTCCCTTTAATTGCAGCATCACTTCTTACTGATGAACCTGTTTATATAAAAAATGTCCCAAAGATTCTTGATATCATAACTTTACTTGAAGCGATAAAATCAATTGGTTCAAAAGTAAAATTTATAGATGATGATACTATTCAAATTGAGAATAGTAACATAAACTACAATATAAATAGTGATGAAGCAAAAAAAATTAGAGGTAGTATCACCCTTGTCGGTGCTCTTCTTGCAAGGTTTGGAAAAGTTATAGCTCCATTACCTGGTGGATGTCATATAGGTACAAGGCCAATTAATTTACACTTAAAGGGTTTTAATGCTCTTGGAGCAGAAGTTCAAGTCGAAGGGCAAACTATAGATGGAAAAGGAAAAAAACTCAAAGGCGATAAGGTATATTTTGATTATCCATCTGTTGGAGCAACAGAAAACACTATGATTGCGGCTACCTTAGCAGAAGGTGAAACTATCATAGAAAATGCTGCACAAGAACCTGAAATTGTTGAACTTGCAGATTTTCTTAACTCTATGGGTGCAAAAATAAAAGGAGCAGGCACAAGAACAATCAGAATTGAAGGTGTGAAAAAATTACATGGTACTTCACATATTTTATCATCAGATAGAGTCGAAGCAGGAACATTTATGATAGCAACTGCTGTTTGTGGTGGAGATGTTGTTGTTAAACCAGTTATTTTTGATGATAATGTGCCATTGATATCTAAACTTAGAGAATTAGGAGTTGATTTAAGAATTGAAAATGGAAAAAGTGTAAGAGTTATATCAAAAAAAAGGTGCAAGGCATTTGAAATTAGAACAATGCCATTCCCAGGTTTTCCAACAGATCTTCAATCACAGATGGTAGTATTAGCTTCAGTATCAGATGGAGTTAGCTTAATAACTGAAACAGTTTTTGAAAATAGATTTATGATTATTCCAGAACTTAAAAAAATGGGAGCAAAGATAAAAATTGAAGGGAACACCTTATTTGTTGAAGGAGTAGAAAAACTTTATGGAGAAGAGGTAAATGCACCTGATTTAAGAGCAGGAGCCTCTCTTGTAATTGCAGGGCTATATGCAGAAAATATAACAACTGTTAATAAGATATATCATATTGAAAGAGGATATTATAATTTTGATAAAAAAATAAAAGCATTAGGAGGAGATATATGGAGAGAAGAGATAAAGGAATAAAGAATTTCAAACTTTTTGGACTTTTTAATGTTTTTGATATAACAGTTTTTCTTATCATATTAATAGTTCTTTTTTATTTTTTGAGACCCTATATTTTTAAAAAAGAGATATCATATAAAAATTATATAATCACAATGAAATTACTTGAAGTTCCTCCTGAAATTGCTCAAGCAGTTAAAAAAGGTGATAGAATTGTTGATAAATCTGGAAGAGTATATGGTGAAATCATAGAAGAACCGATAGTTGAATCATCCAAAAAATGGGTAGAAACAGCAGATGGGAGAGTTGTTATTGCAGAACAACCAGTCCTAAAAGACATAACCATAGTTTTTAGTTATCGATGGACAAGTTTAAAATATGGTAGTGAAGTTTTTAAAATTGGGTATAAACTTACAGTTGACTCAGATTTATGGACAATTGAAGGAGTTGTTCTCTCAATTAAATAACTCGTATATTCTGGATTATCTAATTTATGGTTCCCTATATGTCATTTTATGTTCTTCTGTCATTCCCGACTTTTTATGTCATTCCCACCTCATATGTCATTCCCGCGAAAGCGGGAATCCAGTGCATTATGAAAACTTTATTATATTTACATATTCACATACCTACAAATATTATTCACTTCTTTACAGATGTCATTCCCGCGAAAGCGGGAATCCATTCCTTATCTCCAAGAGGAACAATCTTCTATGTTATTCCCACCCTATATGTCATTCCCACCTCATATGTCATTCCAATCCCGATTGTTATCCTCATTCTATATGTTATCTCCACCTCATATGTCATTCCCGCGAAAGCGGGAATCCAGTAGATTATGAAAAGTTATTATATTTACATTATGGCAAGTAGAAGAAATGGTACACTTTATATTGGTATTACAAATGATATAGTTAGACGTGTATATGAACACAAAAATAATTTTATTGATGGATTTACAAGCAAATATGGTATTCATAATTTAGTATATTATGAACAATTTGATAATATTGAATCTGCAATCCAAAGAGAAAAGCAACTTAAGAAATGGAACAGAAAATGGAAAATTGAGCTGATAGAAAGAGTAAATCCTAACTGGAAGGATTTATATGAGGATTTAATGTAATTTCCTGGATTCCTAATCAAGTTGGGAATGACAAAAGGAAGAATAAAAAGAACATAACAGAAGGAGGGAGAAAGTACATGCTTAGGTTGAGTAATAAAATTTTTTCTTTAAAATATAAATTAGTATTACTTTCAGAGAAAGATCTAATATTCAAATATAGACTGATGTTTCTGGATTCCCAATCAAGTTGGGAACGACAAAAAGAAAAACAAATATAACAAAAAGAAGAAGAAGAATATAACAGGAGAGGGGGAAAAGAGAATGGTTGGTTTGAGCAATAAGGCTGAGGATCTATTGTAATATCTCTATAATATTTCTGGATTCCCAATCAAGTTGGAATGACAAAAGGAAGAATAAAGAAATTATTATAGAAAAAGAGGAAATAAAGAGAATATGATAAAAGGAAAAGGGAAAGAAAATGGCAAAGGGAAAGAGGGAAGAATTAAGCTTCAAACTTAAACTAATATTCCTGGATTCCTAATCAAGTTGGGAATGACAGAAAGTTCGGAGGGAGGGTACACATATAGTAAGAATTAATATATGTTTCATAAAAGTTATCAATTTTAAAATTATAGAAGGTTTGGGGAAAGATTTCTCATACTTTCTGAGTTTATATATGCTTTGCAAAGGTTATTATTTTCTTAAAATACATATGAATAGGTGGTGAGCATAAAATTAGAGTTTATGACATATGAAATAAAAGGAGATGATATAATATGAACAGGTGGTATGTATATAATAGAGTTTATGTATGCTTCATAGTGATTATTAATTATTTAAATTATAAAAGACCCTGAGGGGAAGTGCACACATAGTAAGAGTTAATATACAATACATAGAGATTGTCTATTATTTAAATCATAGAAGATGTGGGGGGTGCGCATATAGTAAGAGTTAATATACACTACATAGAGATTGTCTATCATTTACATTACAGAAGATTTAGTGGAAGATTTTTCATACTTTCTGAGTTTGCATACGCTAAATAGAGGTTATCAATCAATTTTTTATCAAGGTTTAATTCCTTTGAAATAGTTTCAGGCTTCTCTCCATTTAAAAATCTAAACAAAACTCTATCAATCACTTCATAATTTAAGCCCATTGCAAATTCATCTGTAATTCCTGGCAATAAATCAGGAGATGGAGGCTTTGAAATAATTTTTTCTGGAATTTTTAAATATTCTGAAAGTTTGAAAATCTTTAAAAGCATCCTTGTTCCATTTAATAGTTTCACCTTCTTTTACAGATACTCCCACAATTATTATTTTACCACCTACTTTAAACCATAATACATAGTTAATATCTTCAATAGTGTAATTAGTGCTTAATTAATTCATCTATATTATCTTTTTGAAGTTTTGAAAGTTCTAATAAGGTTTTTCTAATTAAATAGGTTGATTTTTCAAAAAAGGAAATTACACCTAATGTTATTATAATTGGTTCAATCAAAGCAATAAAAAGTAAAAGGAGTTGTAGTGATTCATCTTTTATAAGATTGAAAAGTATAATATATAACCATGGTACGCTTGCATAAAAATTATAATAACCTTTTTCAATATATTTACCTAAATCTCCAAATGATAAATCACTATATTTTTCAAATTCTGATAGTTTATTCTCTTTAAAAAAAATATATATTAATATAAAAAATAATATTGAATAAAATACAAGCAATGATATGTAGATTTGATATATCAAAGAAGAAACATCATTTAAATATTTTGCAATGATTAGGAGTGTTGAAAAAAAAGTAAAAAAAATAATAAAAGGTAAACAACATTTTAAGAAATTAAATGGTTTAATCAATTTAATATATGATTCTACCTTTTTGTAAAGAGTTCTTAAAATGAGATAGATTAAGAGATTTAATATAATTAAAAGAAATATATAATATAAAATATTAAATTTTGGTAATAAAAAGATAAATATAGACCAAATAAGAGAAATTAAAGGTACTAAGGTTGTTATCATAATTTCATGATTTAAAAACATTACGATCAAAAACTTACTTTTTTTATCCACCACTTTCATCTCCTCTTTTTATGGATGATATCTCCAATAATCAATATTAATATTTCTCCATGAACCATAACCATATCCCCAGATTGTTATAACATTAAATAATATAGAATTATTATAAAAAGCAGTTGATGAAACTATATTACCATTTTTATAGACAACTGAAACTGAAATGGTAAGATTGGATTTTTCTAAATAATGTAAAATAATAGATAGAATACTTGCAGTAGACATTCCAAGAAAAGGGTTATTAATAAATATAAAAGTAACAATTGCTCCTAATATTATATTGGCAAATAATGTCTCTGCTTGTGGATTTCGAGAATTAATACTAAAACTCTCTATTTTATCCTTATTATACCAATAATTTAATGTTATACCTTTATCTAAAACTCCTGCTTCTGTTTTTGAAAAAGCATCTTTGTTCCATTTAATAGTTTCTCCTTCTTTTACAGATACTCCCACAATTATTATTTTACCACCTACTTTAAACCATAATACATAATCAATATCTTCAATAGTGTAATTAGTGCTTAATTAATTCATCTGTATTATCTTTTTGAAGTTTTTTAAGTTCTAAAAGAGCTTTTCTAACATAATAGGTTGTAGCTTCAATTAGAGAAATTACACATAATATAGTAACAGTAGGATTAATAAAGAAAGCAAATAGATAAGTTAAGGAATTGTTAGAATAAAATTTGAATGAGGAAAATAATAGATAAATAAAAAACCATATTAAATATAATCTACTAAAAAAACTTTTATAAAAAGAGAACATTGGGTCATTATAAAATTTAGATACTAATTCATCATAATTCTCTAATTCTGATAACTTCACCTCTTTGTAGGTTATGAATAATTGTAGAAAAAATAATATTGAATAAAAAATTAATAGTGGTAATAAACCTAGAAAAGGTAAATCAAAATAACTTAAGATTTTCTCTTTAATTTTTGGCATTTTTTCTATAATTGAAAGAAATAAAAAAAAATTTAGAAAAAAATAATAAAGGAAATTAAATTCTAAAAAATTAAAATTTAGTGATTTTAAATATGTTTTTACTTTTTTAAATAGAGTTGTTATAAAGAGATAGTTTAGTATATTCAATATTATTATAAGAAATAAGTAGATTGTATAATTAAATTTTGGTAATAAATAAATGGATATATTGAAGATTAAAGTAATGAAAAGCGGAAAATTGATTAGATTTATATTTCTATTATAAAATAAAGCAATTAGAAATTTAAACTTATTATTCATAGTTTTCCTCCTTTATAAATATTTATGGATGGTATCTCCAATAATCAATATTAATATTTCTCCATGAACCATAACCATATCCCCAGATTGTTATAACATTTAATAATATAGAATTATTATAAAAAGCAGTTGATGAAACTACATTACCATTTTTATAAACAACTGAAACTGAAATGGCGAGATTGGATTTTTCAAAGAGAGACAAAAAAGATAAACCAAATAATAAAATAGAAATAAGCAGGACATGTGGTTGTAGTATTCCGAATAAAAGAGAAAGAAAACCAATAAAAGAACTAAAATATTTAGCTTCTGTTTGTGGATTTCTTGTTTCTATACCAAAACTCTCTATTTTATCCTTATTATACCAATAATTTAATGTTATACCTCTATCTAAAACTCCTGCTTCTGTTTTTGAAAAAGCATCCTTATTCCATTTAATAGTTTCACCTTCTTTTACAGATACTCCCACAATTATTATTTTACCACCTACTTTAAACCATAATACATAGTTAATATCTTCAATAGTGTAATTAGTGCTTAATTAATTCATCTATATTATCTTTTTGAAGTTTTGAAAGTTCTAATAAGGTTTTTCTAATTAAATAGGTTGATTTTTCAAAAAAGGAAATTACACCTAATGTTATTATAATTGGTTCAATCAAAGCAATAAAAAGTAAAAGGAGTTGTAGTGATTCATCTTTTATAAGATTGAAAAGTATAATATATAACCATGGTACGCTTGCATAAAAATTATAATAACCTTTTTCAATATATTTACCTAAATCTCCAAATGATAAATCACTATATTTTTCAAATTCTGATAGTTTATTCTCTTTAAAAAAAATATATATTAATATAAAAAATAATATTGAATAAAATACAAGCAATGATATGTAGATTTGATATATCAAAGAAGAAACATCATTTAAATATTTTGCAATGATTAGGAGTGTTGAAAAAAAAGTAAAAAAAATAATAAAAGGTAAACAACATTTTAAGAAATTAAATGGTTTAATCAATTTAATATATGATTCTACCTTTTTGTAAAGAGTTCTTAAAATGAGATAGATTAAGAGATTTAATATAATTAAAAGAAATATATAATATAAAATATTAAATTTTGGTAATAAAAAGATAAATATAGACCAAATAAGAGAAATTAAAGGTACTAAGGTTGTTATCATAATTTCATGATTTAAAAACATTACGATCAAAAACTTACTTTTTTTATCCACCACTTTCATCTCCTCTTTTTATGGATGATATCTCCAATAATCAATATTAATATTTCTCCATGAACCATAACCATATCCCCAGATTGTTATAACATTAAATAATATAGAATTATTATAAAAAGCAGTTGATGAAACTATATTACCATTTTTATAGACAACTGAAACTGAAATGGTAAGATTGGATTTTTCTAAATAATGTAAAATAATAGATAGAATACTTGCAGTAGACATTCCAAGAAAAGGGTTATTAATAAATATAAAAGTAACAATTGCTCCTAATATTATATTGGCAAATAATGTCTCTGCTTGTGGATTTCGAGAATTAATACTAAAACTCTCTATTTTATCCTTATTATACCAATAATTTAATGTTATACCTTTATCTAAAACTCCTGCTTCTGTTTTTGAAAAAGCATCTTTGTTCCATTTAATAGTTTCTCCTTCTTTTACAGATACTCCCACAATTATTATTTTACCACCTACTTTAAACCATAATACATAATCAATATCTTCAATAGTATAATTAGTGCTTAATTAATTCGTCTGTATTATCTTTTTGAAGTTTTTTAAGTTCTAATAAGGTTTTTCTAACATAATAGGTTGTAGCTTTAATTAGAGAAATTACACATAATGTCACTACAGCAGGATTAATAATAAGAGCAAATAGATATAAGAAAATTAAAGAATTGCTAAACATTAAAAAAGATAGATATGCAGGCATCCAAATGTAAGGAAGTCCATAAAAAAATCTTTTAGAATTAGAAAGGTCAAAGTTAATAGAAAATATATATAGTAATTCATCATAATTCTCTACCTCTGATAACTTTATCTCTTTATAGATTATGAATAATTGTATAAAAAATAATAATGAGTAGAAAATTAATACTGGTAAAAGTCTAGTAGAAGGCAATAATGGATTAATTAAATATTGTTCTTTAATAAAAATTTTATCTAATAAAATTATAAGATATAGAAACACATTAAAACCTAATAGATTATATAAGATGATTTTCAAAAAATTTAATTTAAATAATTTTAGATATGTTTCTCCTTTTTTATAAAGAATTCTCATAAAGAAACAATATAATATATTTAATATTATAATTAGAAATAAGTAATTAATGAAACTTAATTTTGGCATTAAATATATTGGAATGCTAAATATTAATAAAATAAAGAAGGGTGCACATGAAATTTCAGTTCTATAAAATGAAAATAAAGAGATTAAAGAAATTAATTTATTATTCATAGTTTTCCTCCTTTATAAATATTTATGGATGATATCTCCAATAATCAATATTAATATTTCTCCATGAACCATAACCATATCCATATATTGTTATAACATTTAAAAAATTAAAATCACTATAAAAAGCAGTTGATGAAACTGCATTACCATTTTTATATATAACTGATACTGAGATAGCAAGAGTAGAATTTTCTAAGAATGGTAATGCCCATGATATTCCTGCTAATATTGCTCTAATAAACATTGATGAAATTGATGGTATAGCCAATAATAATGTTGCTAATAAAGCAAAATATAAAACTTCGCTCTTTGGGTTTCTTAATCCAATACTAAAACTCTTAATCTTATCTTTGTTATACCAGTAATGTAGTGTTAAACCTTTGTTTAAATCACCTACTTGTATACTTTCAAAAGTTTTTTCATTCCATTTAATAGTTTCACCTTCTTTTACAGATACTCCCACAATTATTATTTTACCATTATTCTCATACCATATTACCCAATCTATATCATTAGTTGTGTAATTACTTCCAAGAAACTCATTTATTGCATTTAATACATCATTATTAATATCTTCATATTTAAATCCATTGATGGGAAATTCTCCCTCAGGATCAATTACATTAATAGGATTATTTCTTGAATAGATGTATGGATTTAGAGAAAATGGGTCAGAAAGATTAAGAATTGGATCTTTTGATATAAATCTCTTTAGGATGGGAGAATACCATCTCTTACCCATAAGATATAGGTTGGTATCTGAATCATATATTACTCCATACATTCCTAAGTATAGAAATGGAATTGGAATGTCAACAGGATTGTTAATATAGATTAACTCTCCCCATGGTGAATAGGAAAAAGAAGAAACTATTTCTCCATTTTCATCTGTTATTGAGATTAAATCTCCATGAGGGTTGAAGTGAAAATAATATCTTAACCCATTGTATTTTAGAGATATTGGTAGACCATTTGAATCGTATTGAAATACTATTATTGGATTATTATTTATATCTGTTATTGAGTAGAGAAGTTTACTTCTTCCAAGATAGTGGTATAGATACTTTGTATTATTGATTTCTCTTTTTATCAATCTATTAAGGGGATCATAATAATATTTTATTACCCTTCCGTCTTCAAGAGTTATTATCTTTATTCTATTCTCATAATCATATGTAAGGGTTCTTGTTCCATTTAAACTATCTGAAATTGAAATTATGTTTCCATTTGTATCATAGGAAAGAGTTTTTGTTGAAGAACTATCTAAGATTGATATAAGTTTATAATCTGAATATAAGTAATTTATTGTTTCACTATCTTTTATTTCTGTTATTAGATTTCCTTTTGAGTCATATGAGTATGTTGTAGTTGAATTATCTGGGTAAATTACTGAAATTAACTGATCTTTTTCATCATATGAATATGTTGTTGTCTCATTGTTAATATTGTAGGAAGTTATATTCCCCTTATTATCGTATGTAAAGGATAAATCATAAAGAGAAATTGGATTAAGAGGATCTCTGAGCATTAACTCTCTTGTTATCCTTGAATTTGAATCGTATGTAAAAGTTGTAAAGGTTGAGTTTGGATAGGTAAGGGTAGTTAATCTATCACCCACATCATATGAATAAGATACATTATTATTAGTTTCAAGATTTGTTTGAATTAATCTATTTTTGTTATCATATGAGTAAGAAGTTGAAGAGAATGGTGTCGTTGAAGTTGAAATTGAAGATAAAGGTGTGTATGTAAAAGAAGTTGTTAAATTAAAAGGGTCTTTCATTGATGTTAATCTGTTTAATGCATCAAAAGTTAAATTGTAATTACCAAGAGAAAAAGTTATATTTGTTAGGTTATCAACTAAATCATATGAGTAATTTATATTTGTTCCATCAGGATAACTTTTTCTTGTAATTCTATTAGCATTATCATATAGAATTGATATGGTTGAATTATCAGGATTCTTTTGAGATATAAGATTTCCAACATCATCGTATGTATAGTAAATAATTGTACTATCTGAATCTGTGAAGGATATATTTCTATTTAAAGCATCGTAGGTGAAAATCTTCTCTAATTCATTATTATCAGATACAGATATTATATTTCCATTATCATCATATTGATATTGAATAATACAACCTGCTGGATCTGTTAAAGATATTAATCTATTAATTTCATTATATTCAAAATTAAAGGTGTGGTTATTTTGATCTATAATTGAAGTTGTTTGTCCAATTGGATTATATGTATAATGAATAGAATTTCCATTTGGGTCAATTTCTTCAATTTTTCTATTCAGAGAGTCATAGACAATACTTTTTATATTTCCCAATGGATCAGTTATTGAAATTAAATTTCCATTACCATCATATGAAAATATGGAGGTGTTTCCCAAGGAGTCAGTAACAGATATTAATCTATTTTTTGAATTGTATGCGTAGGAGGTGATATTGTTAAGTGGGTCTTTATAGGTTAAAAGATTACCAACTTCATCATATGTGTATTGATAAATATTGTTTAAAGGATCAATAATTTTTGTTAAATAGTTTCCTTCTGAATCATAAAAATACTTATAAACCTTACCATTTGGTAATGTTTTTGTTGAAAGATTATGATTTGAATCATAAGTAAATGTTGTTGTTCTATTAATATTATCTTTAATTGATAATAAATCTGCTCCGTCTTGTGAATATGTAAAAGTTGTTATCCTCCCTTTCTTATCTGTATATTTAATAAGATTATTATTTGAATCATACTCATATTTTGTTTTTTTACCAAATGGATCTATTATTTCAGAGATTCTTTCATTGTCATTTGGGTATGAAAATGTTGTTATATTTCCATTTGCATCAGTTATTCTTACAATTCTTAACCTTGTGTCATATTCATATGTAACTGAATTATTTAAGTGATCTATCTTTTTAAAAAGTGTTCCATCAAGATTGAAAAAATAGTGAAATGTATATCCTGATGGATCAACTAGAGTAGCCATATGATTTTCAAAATCATAATTTATGTTCCAAATATTACCCAATGAATCTGTAACATTTATAACTTGTCTTTTATCATTATAGGTAAAATTAGTTATATTTCCATTAGGATCACTTATAGATATTAAAAGATTATTTGAATCATAAGTATAATGAGTAATGTTTCCTAAAGGATCTGTTACTGAAATTAAATTTCCGTTTGAATCATAAATATATGTGTAAAATCTTCCAAGAGGGTCAATTGTTTTTGTTCTATATCCATTTGTTAATTGTGTTTGAATAGATCTTGGATTTGTTCCTGTCTCTTGTAAACCTGTTATAATTCCCTGAGAATTTATAAAGTTGATTTTTGATTTTCTATTGCCAAATTCTATAGGGATACCATTTGAATCAAATTTAATATATGTTCCATCAGGTGAATTTACTTTATTATTTGTTGGATCAAATGATATAGGTGCATAATTTGCAAATGTATAATAATAAATTGGAATAGGTTTAACTTGAGATATAAATGGTTCAAACCTATATCCTGTTCCATCAGCATCAATATATGTATATGTTGGGATTTTATCAACAGTTTTTATAAGTTTTTGATCAAGATTAGATGTCCATCCATTGCCAAATCTTGAATATGCTTCATCAAGGGAGTTGTATGTTCTTAATAATTTTAACTCAAGGCCTCCTATTGATTTTATATTGAAATCTTCACTTTGAACTATTAAATTTCCATTATATAGGTTTATATAAAAAAAATTATTCTCAAATAAATCAAATTTTTTAATATATTCATTGTTATCTACTCCATATTTATCTAAATAATTAATTACAATTGTTGGAGGATAAGGAATTGGAATTTGAGGAGGTGTACCTTCTGTGTATTCTCTTGAACCAAGTTCAATTGTTGGTCCATCAATTATATCTTCTGAAGTAACTATTGCAAAACCATAATAATTAAATTGATTCCATGCAATTCTTTGAATCATTGGAGTTACAAAAATATATCTATATAAACCATCAGAACTATCAATAAAGAAGGTCGAAGTTGTAGAATAAAAAAGAGATGGCTGATTGTTCCATGTTATTGCCGTCTCTTCCCAACTATTCTGTGGTTCAAATACTTTAACTTTTGGTGAATCACCACTTACATATTTAAATTTTATGTATGAAGACGAGATATATTTTCCATTTAATTCATCTAAGGGCAATGGAAAATAGATATATGTTCTTGCTTCTCCTTCATCTATAATATTACCTAATTTATCTTTCTTTTGCCAACTTCCAACTTTTAATTTTTTATCAGTTCCTTTGTTTTCATTAAATCCTTCATATCTATCTATCTCTCTTGGTGGGCAACATATTGTTTGTTTATAGTGTCTCCAATATACATAAGAATCTCTTGCAATATCTTCAGGATTTTCTGGCTCCCAAGGTTCAAGTACAGGGTCAATTATCAATGGGAAGATAAGGTCTTCTTTATTGATTTGATCAGGATTAATATTTATTGAAATTTTTATAGAATTTTCTGAAACATCTATATTAATATCTGGTTCAAATAATTTCATTTCTTTAGAACTATCAAAAGAATAAAGTTTTGGAATAATTATCTTATTTCCATCTATAGTTACAATTTCTAAATTTCCTTTCTCATCCTTACTAATTTTATATTCACCATCTATTTGATATTGAAAATTTAAAGATAGTGTTGTTTCAAGGGAATTAACAATTATATATTCTTTAAGTTTAGAATTCTTAATTTCATAAATAAGATCAACGCCATTCCAAATATTTTTATAAATAATTGAGGTTTGGTTTTTTGTCACTTTTATATTGTCTTCGATACTAAGGGGTATGATAGAAATATTTATATCCTTAAATGAAAACTTTACAATTGGTTCATTTTCTTTAACTTTTAAAGGAAATTTTACCTTAAAAGAATTTGCTATATTTTCATAACAATCTTCTTGTCTTTTTAAAACAATTTCATTATTAATTTCTTTCCATTCACCCTTCTCATCCTTAAAATGAATTGGTTCAAGAGAAACCTCGAGTGTTTTACTTCCACTCGAATTCAGAAATGTTTTAGAATATTTTGTTCTTTTAGAAATTAATTCAACTCTTTTTTCTTCAGAATAATTTGTTTTAATAATTGAGTCAGTGTTCTTTAATTTATATGGAAAGGAAAAGAAGGTTAGAATGATTATTAAAAATGATAAAATAATTAATTTTAATCTCACTTATCCTCCTCTTTTTCAAATATCTTTTAAATTAATTTTTATTATAAAATTTATCAAGTGATTGTCAAATTTGTTGAGTTTATAAATATTTATTGGAATTAATTTTTTTTATTATTGATTTTTTTATTTTTAAAAATTTTTAAATTTTTATATATAAGGGTACATATACCATTAAAAAAATTGTTTATTATAGAAGATGTGGGGGGAGGGTGCGCATATAGTAAGAATTTATGTATGCTTCATAAAGGTTGTCTATCAATTTTTTATCAAGGTTTAATTCCTTTGAAATAGTTTCAGGTTTCTCTCCATTTAAAAATCTAAACAAAACTCTATCAATCATTTCATAATTTAAGCCCATAGCAAATTCATCTGTGATACCTGGTAATAAATCAGGAGATGGAGGTTTTAAAATAATTTTTTCAGGAATTTTCAAATATTCTGAAAGTTTGAATACCTGTGATTTATAAAGATGTGCTATTGGTTCAAAGTCTGATGCTGAATCTCCATATTTTACAAAAAAACCAAGATTAATTTCTGTTTTGTTTGTCGTTCCAGCAACAGCTGCATTGTTAAGTTCAGCATAATAATATAGATAAACCATTCTTATTCTATGTTTTATTCTATGATAAGCAATACCTTTATTAAAAAAATTATCTTTTTCAACTTCTTCTGGAACATCAAAAGATAAATAAAAGGGTGATTTGCCAAATTTTTTTTCATAATTTTTATAGAAATTTTGAGTTACCTTCTCTCTTAATTTTTTTGTTGGAAGAATGAAATAGGGCAAAGATCTATAGATTCCAAATTTTGAAAGAACTTTTGATATATTGATAATTTTATATCTTACTCCTAAACTTTTAGAAAATTCAACTGCATCAATTAAATTTTCTCTTTTACTATCTTTATCAGGCATTATAAGAGCAAAAATATTTTCCTTATCAATAGATAGTGTTAATAATTTTAAAATAATTGCAGAATCAATACCACCAGATAAACCTATATAAACTTTTTTCTTATTCAATTTTTTTAAGGCATCCCTTATGAAATTCTTTATTCTTTCCAACTCTTTTTCTTCATCAAATTTTAATTCATCTGGTAAAATCATAAATCTCCTTAAACTACTACCTCAATTGAATATTTTTTCTTTATATCATAAAAATTCTCTTTAAATTTTTTAATTGTGAATGGAAGATAGTTTATTAAATCAGTTGCTGTAATTCCATCTTCACCTAATCTATCTTTTAAAATATCAGCTGCTAAACCATGAATGAAAACACTCATTCTTACAGCATCAAAAAGATTTAAACCAATTCCATACATTCCACATATCACCCCATTTAACACATCTCCAGTTCCTGCTTTTGCAAGTCCAGGGTTTCCACTCATATTTATAAATAGAGAGCCATCTGGATAAGAGATTAGAGAGTGATATCCCTTTAAGACAATTATTGAGTTCAGTTCATTAGATTTTTCTAACAATATTTTTATTCTATTATTTTCAATTTCTTCTTTCTCTAATTTTGTTAATCTTGAGACCTCTCCCATATGTGGAGTAAGAATTGTTGTATATTTTCTATCTTTTAATAAATTTAGATTATCTTTAATCGCGGTTAATCCATCACCATCAATGATAATTGGTTTTTGAATATTTTTAATAAGTTCTAAAATTAAATCCTCTGTTTCAAGATTCAATCCCATTCCAGGTCCAATAACAACCATATCAACATCATTTACAATCTTCATTATCCTCTCAAAATTATTTTTTGAAATTGTGCCATCTAAGGTCTCTTCCATTGGATAATAGACAACCTCTTTTGCAGTTATAGATAGATATGGAACAATTGATTTAACTGTAGCAAGCCTTGAATAACCTCCTCCACATTTTAAGAATGAATATGATGAAAAATATGGAGCACCCATATATTTCTTACTCCCAGAAATAAAAAGAATATCACCAAAATCTTTTTTATGTCCCTCTTTTTTTCTTTCAGGTAATATGATAGGTTCATTAATTTGAATTTTGATGTCTTTATAAATATTTTCATGATAAGAGATGTATGATAATACCAATTTTCCACACCTTTCATAACCAGGTAAAATCAAATTTCCAAACTTTGGTAGACCAAATGTAACTGTTGAATTTGCTTTAATTGATATCCCCATCTCTTTTCCATTGTCACCGTTTATTCCAGATGGAATATCTACACTCAAAACATATTTTTCTGAACTATTTATTAGCTTAATTATCTCCTTTAAATCTCCCTCAATATCTCTCTTTAGTCCAGTACCAAAAATAGCATCTATTATAATTTCGCAATCTTTAATCTCCTCTTTTATTTTTAATAAATCTATATCATTTATAATTGGAATTCCAATTTTTTTAATTCTTTCAAAATTTAATTTTGCATCTTCTTTGAGGGTCTTTTCATCTTTTAACAAAAAAACCTTCACTTTTGATTTTAAAGAATATAGTTTTCTTGCGATAGCAAAACCATCGCCTCCATTGTTGCCCCCTCCACAAAAAATTAGAATTTTTTTATTTTCAAGAGAACCACTCTCTTTAAAAAGAAAATTAACTACACTTATTGCAGCGTTTTCCATAAGAATCTGTGAATCAACACCAAAATTACTTACCATCCTTTTATCTAACTCATTTATTTTTTCTGTATCAACAACTTTCATAATTAAAACCTCCTTAATATAATAATACCTCAAATTTACAGGTTAACGATGAGACAGTCTCATCGTTAACCATTTAAAAAATTTTAAATTTATTAAGTTAGGTTATAATAAAAATATGAAGAAAATTCTATTTTTCACAGATACTCATCTACAGGAAGTCCCAATTTCAAGTAGAAAAGATAATTATCTTGAATCAATCATTAAAAAGGTTGAGGAGATAAAAGATATTGCAAATAGTGAAAATGTTGATTATGTCCTTTTTGGAGGAGATTTTTTTAGTAGACCATCTCCAAGTGATGAAGTTATAATTTCTCTAATAAAAGTTCTAAAAAAATTTAACGCAAGACCAATCATAAGCATTCTTGGTAATCATGATATTGAAGGAAGAAATCCTGAAACATATAACAGAAAAGCGGTAAAGATTCTTGAAGAGGCTCACTTAGTAAAATTTTTAAAAGATGGAGAAATTTATCCACCTTTTGATACTGAGATAGAGATTCAAGGAACAAACTATAAGAACGGAGTTGATTCAGACCCTAATTTACTTAAGGTTGGGAAGAAAAGAAAAGGGCTTATTTTAATACAAATGGTTCACTCTTATGTCTTACCATTTAAAGTTCCATTTCAAGCACTATCTCTTGAAGAGGTTGCAAACATAACAGAGGCAGATATCATTTTAATTGGTCATTTCCATGATGGTTTTGGTGAAAGAAGAGTTAATAGTAAAATATTTATCTCTCCTGGAAGCATTGCAAGGGATTCAATAAATCAGTTTGATAGAATCCCACAAGTTGTTCTTTTGAAAATTGATGGATCAAAAATTGATATTCAGTTCATAAAACTCAAAAATGTTCTTAAAAAAGAGGAGATAGAATCAAAAGAGATTGAGGAGATAAAAGATTTTTTATTTAATGATTTTTTCCAATCATTAAAAGGAGAAAATATTGACTCTTTTGAACCAGAAAAGATAATTGATGAGATTTTAAAAGATGAGAATGTTGATGAAGATGTTAAAAAAGAGGTTTTAAAAAGATATGAAGAGGCAAGAGAAAAATATAGTTGAGAATCTTGATGAATTTAAAGAAAAATTCAGAAAAATAAATAGTAGTTTAGAAGATTTAATAAAAGAAAGAGATAGATATATTGAGTTAATAAATAGTAGAAAGGAAAAAATAGAAGAAATAGAAAATTTTAATTTCTCAACTTTTTTTGTTGATGGTTCAATGGCAAAATTTGGAAGTAAATTTCCAAATTTCTTATATATATTCAGGTCATTCTCATTCTCACCTCAAATGAATATAAAGATATATTATTATGATGCTTTTTCTCCATTAATTAATGAAGACATTTCATATTTTAATGAAAAATTAGATATTATAAAAATAAAAAATAAAAATCCATCTCTTCTTGATCTTTTTTATGTTGAAGAGAAATTAAGGTATGAATTTATGGCAAAACTTGAAGTTCTTGCTGGTTTAAAGAGTTTAGAATATTTAAAAGAGGGCGATGTTTTATTTATGGATGGTTCACTTACCCACCTTGAAGGTGAGGCCCCGATTCTTTTTAATGAATTAAAAAAAGAGAGTTTAGATAAAAAAATCACAATTGTTGGCATTATTGAAAATATTGGAAGTAGTGAACTTGGAAGTTTAGGAGATAAAGAGATTTTAACTAATAACATTGGAATAGATGAGATGATATTTATTGAAACACCGGAGAATAAAAAAAATTATTCTCTTATATTTTTAAGAACATCAATTGATCCTACTCCAATCTCTTTTGATATTTTTTTTGAAAATAGAAATAGG
>Ga0209204_1001281_pt1 | contig 24220 bp, 24 predicted proteins | sample AD_JPNMR2_MetaG_FD_184425 | JGI IMG/M metagenome (GOLD analysis project Ga0209204, IMG submission 184425) | Active sludge microbial communities of municipal wastewater-treating anaerobic digesters from Japan - AD_JPNMR2_MetaG (SPAdes) (version 2) | ecosystem: Engineered > Bioreactor > Anaerobic...
GATTCGCTCAGCAGCATTGGGTTTCGCTGCGCCAGGTAGTCTCGTAGCAATCTCCCCCTCACCTTCAAAAAGGTGAGGGGGAATCTCCCCACACTTACGCATAAGTGTGGGGTCGCGAAAAATTTTCAAAAATGTTAGAAGATTTAATTATTTATCAAAAAGTGTATGATTTGGTATTGTGGATTTACCCTTTGATTAATAAATTTCCTAAAAACCAGAGATTTATTTTGGGTCAACAATTAGAAAATACCCTTCTTGAGATTTTAAAAAACATTATTCAAGCCAACCAAGAAAGAAATAAATTAGAAACTTTAAAACAGACAAGCATCGAACTTGATAAATTTAGGATACTTTATCGCTTAGCCAAGGATTTGAGGTTTATGAACATAAAACAATATGAATTCGGTGCTAAAAAGATTAATGAGGTTGGTAAATTATTAACTGGATGGATAAGGTCTTCAAGATAGGACGTAGAGTAGGTGACAAACTCTGCGTCTTATCGATGCAGAAGGGGTTAAATCAAAATTGCGGCGCTGGTCTGGTGGGTGTTGCGCGGGTTTTCCTCCGTGGTGGCAATTGGAACAATGGGACGAACGCTGGGGCATTTACACTGAATTTGAACAATACTCCGTCGAATTCGAACAGCAACATTGGGTTTCGCTGCGCCAGGTACTCTTTTAAATTATGGCCCGATAAGAATTCTTAAGGGAATTCTTCTGTGCCCAAAATGACTACGGATTTAATCCCTTCTTTCTTGCTTTTCAATAGTAAGGAAGAAAATATAAAGGCCTATGGATTTGGCTGTGTTAGTAATCTTTATTTTTGAAGATGAAAATTCAGATCTCCAAATTGCCAGGCCTTTTTTATTAAAATTAAAAAAATGCAAACTTATAAGAATCTTTTTGAAGAAATTTCTTCTTTCGAAAACCTGCATTTGGCATATTTAAAGGCCAGGTCCTGCAAAAGATATCGTGGTTATATTTTGGAATTTAGTTTCAACTTAGAAAGCGAGTTATTTAAATTGCAAGAAGAACTTTCAACGCAAACTTATAAACATGGCAAATATCGAGAATTTATTGTTAAGGACTCTAAAAAACGAAAAATTAAAGCCGCGCCGTTTAGGGACAGAATAGTCCACCATGCCCTATGCAACATTATTGAGTCGATTTTTGATCGCGGATTTATTTATGATAGTTATGCTTGTCGCAAAGGCAAAGGCACTCATCGGGCAATAAAACGGCTTCAAAAATTTTTGCGGAACAAAGATAATCTTTATTGTTTGCAATGCGATATTTCAAAATACTTTGATAATGTTAATCATCAAATTATCTTAGAGATTGTTCAAAAGAAGATTGCTGATCAGAAAACAATGTGGTTAATAAAAGAAATTTTAGAAAGTACTTTTGAAAAACAACCAGGGGTTGGCATTCCTATTGGTAATTTAACCTCGCAACTTTTTGCTAATATCTATTTAAATGAATTGGATCGATTTGTAAAACAGGAATTAAGAGAAAAATATTATCTTCGTTATATGGATGATTTTTTGATTTTAGGAAAAGAAAAGTTAGATTTATGGCAAGATTTAAAAGAAATCGGTGAATTTCTTAAAGACAATTTACATTTAGAATTACATCCAAAGAAAGTGAAAATTTTCCCAGTAAAAGGAGGAATTGATTTTTTAGGTTATCTTATTTTTAAAGATTACCGTTTTTTACGAAAGAGTACAGTAAAAAGATTCGTTAAAAGAGCAAAAGTTTATCAAAAGAAACTAAATGAAGGATCTATTACAGAAGAAAAATTTAAAAACTCTTTACAATCTTGGAAAGCTTATGCTAATTATGCCAATTCCTGGCGATTACAAAAAGATTTATTTTTGAAATTGGGGTTTTAGTCATTTACTATCGTGGCTTTCGTTGCGGGCTTCGTCCGAACTCAAAGAAGATGCGTCTTCTTTTCAACGAGCTCACCCTGTTCGCTCGAGATTGCTTCGCTTCGCTGCCGCTCGTGTCCTCCAAATAAAATAACGGAGAACTGTTCTCTGTTTTTCTTTTTTTTCTTAAATTTGGTATAATGACCAATAATCCAAGGGATTTTAAAGGGATTTTCAATTTTTTATGGTTTATGATCTTATTGTTGTTGGTGGGAGCGCGGTGGGACTGTATTTGGCAAGGGAGTTTTTAAAAAAAGGAAATTCTGTTTTGATTTTAGAAAGAAAAAAATCAGTTGGAGGAAAAGTTTGCTCTGGATTGCTTTCACAGCACATTTTTTCTTTACTTTTAAAATCGCCAGAAGAGATTTTAAAGGAAAATGACGATTTAATTGAAAATCAATTTGAAAAAGCCCGGCTGTGGGTGGGAGATAGATATTTTGATTTTCCGGGTAAGGCCTGGCTTTTTAACCGCCAAAAATTAGATGAATATCTTTTTCAAGAAGCCATAAGGGTAGGCGCTGAAATTAAATTAGAAAAAGAAGTAGTAAAAGTAAGAGAGGAAGAAAAGTTTGTTTTTGTAAAAACAAAGGATGGTGCGGAATTTCAAGGTAAAATTGTGGCTGGTTGTGATGGCGTTTTATCTACAGTCGCAAAAGAAGTTGGTTTGCCAAAACAAAAAAACTTGCTTTTGGGAGTAATAGTAAACTCTCAACCTTCAACCTTCAACCTTCAACCTCCAAAAATCGAGTTTTGCAACAGCAAAACGAGATGCTCAAAGAATTCTATTCTTTTTGCGTCTCAACTGAAGCCTCAACGGAAGAAGAGAACGAAGTTCTCTTCGCCCCTCCAAATTCCAAATGATGCTTTTCCTGAATTATTTTTCTTAAAGGATTTCCCTGGTTTTTTTGCCTGGAAAATCCCGCGAAAGGATTCTATTGAATACGGCACTGCCCTTGAGCCAGAGAAAAAACCAAAAGAGAGATTAGAAAAGTGGCTCAAAAAAAGTTTCCAATTTCAGGCCGCTCTTATTCCTCTTTATTCCCTTAAAAAAACTACTACAAAGCGAGTGTTTCTTTGCGGGGATAGCGCTGGCCAGATAAAACCCTATACAGGCGGGGGATTAATTTACGGCTTTACCGCTGCTCAAATTGCTTCAAAAACCATTAATCCCAACGATCCGCATTTGGAAATTTATGAAAAAGAATGGAGAAAAAAACTAATGAGAGAGATTCGTTTTGGCAACTTTTTACGCCATTGTTATTTACTGCCTGATTTTTTAAAAAGAACAGGACTTTCTTTTTTAAAAAAGAAAAACAATTTAGATCAGGACCAACCCTTAACAATTTTCCACAATTAGCTTTTATTGTTATTGACACGAGTCGCACTTCCCCACCACTGTCATTGCGAGGAGCGTTCAAAGAAGATTTTATCTTCTTTTCAACGCTTCGCCCCGTGTACGGGGCTCGCGTGAGCGACGAAGCAATCTCGGGCGAAGCCCGCAACCATACAGCGGGATCGCCACGCCCGCTTTCAGCGGGCTCGCGATGACAGTAGACGTACCACGGGATTGCCACGTCCTACTGCGGTAGGACTCGCAATGACAGTAGACGTGCAGCGGGGTCGCAATGACAGTAAAGGATGGTTGTCATCGCGACAGGGGAAGGGTATAATTATTATTTTATGATCAAAATAAAAACACAAGAAGAAATTCAAATAATGGCAGAGGGTGGAAAGCTTCTTGCAAAAATAATGAAACAATTAGAAGAAAAAGCAAAACCTGGTATTGCCACAAAATTTTTTAATGAACTTGCTGAAGACCTTATTTTAAAATATGGCGGAGAGCCGAATTTTAAAGGTGAAGACGGTTTTCCTGCTGCCATTTGCACCTCTATTAATGAGGAAATTGTTCATATGGTGCCATCTGATCGCCTTTTAAAAGAAGGGGATATTTTGTCTTTGGACATAGGAATGAAGTATAAGGGATATCACTCTGATATGGCAGTAACCATTCCTATAGGAAAAATAAATTTCGAAGCTCAGCGGCTTATTAGAACAACAAAAAAAGCCCTTAAAAGAGGCATTAAAAAAGTAAAGCCAGGAAATACCCTTGGTGATATTGGCAACACCATTGAAAGATATGTTGAGTCACAGGGATTTAGCGTAGTAAGAGAGCTTTGCGGACATGGCATTGGCAAAGAACTACATGAGGATCCCGAGGTGTTAAATTTTGGCAAACGTCACCGAGGAGAAAAATTAAAAGAAGGAATGGTGATTTGCATAGAGCCAATGGTGACCCAGGGCGATTGGCACATTAAAAGATCAAAAGATGGCTATGGTTTTGAGACAAAAGATGGCTCATTGGCTTGTCATTTTGAGCATGAGATAGCAATTACAAAAAACGGACCATGGATTTTGACGGAGGAGTAGGCACTAATATACAAAAAATTCCAAATTCCAAATTCCAAATACCAAACAAATACAAAATACTAAATACCAAATACCAAATACCAAACAGAAATCAGTTATCAGAAATCAGAAAACAGTAGAGAAAACAGAATTTCGTAAAGCGGTAGCGTAGCGCGTCGCGGCAAGCGTCAAACGGCAAACGTATACCTTACGCACTTCTTTACCGTAAGACGATACGCGCGACGCCAACGTTTACCGTATCACGTTAAACGGTAGCGAAGCGAAGAGAGGTGTCGAAAAGAAAGTGTCATTGCGAGCGAACGTTCAAAGAAGATTTCATCTTCTTTTCAACGCTTCGCCCGCTTTCAGCGGACTCGCGTGAGCGACGAAGCAATCTCGGGCGCAGTCCGCAACCGCGCCACGGGATCGCCACGTCACTCGTTTCACTCGCTCCTCGCGATGACAACGAATTACGGAAACATCAACGAATTACGAATCTGTTCGATGAGACTTCGTCTCATCTGCCACCTCACTCGCCTATGACGAGTTCGGTGTACGAATATATTATCCGAATCCACGAATGTGATTAATTTATTTCCTGAGTAAGTCCATCCTAGGGATGGACGCATCGAAGGAATACAATAAATAAGGTAGCCCTTCGATTGCGCTCAGGGACTAAGATTCTTTGATGCGGCAGAGACTACTACTAACTAAATACAGAGGTCCGACCTCTGTATTTAGTTTACATTGTTTTTATGCTAAAATGTTAGAATCTAAAACTTATGCCAGATAAAAAATTCAATTTCACAAAAGCATATGAAGAAATAGAAGAGATCAATGAATGGTTTCAAAGAGAAGACATTGATCTTGATGAGGCGTTGGAAAAATATGAGAAAGGAATGGAATTAATTAAAGAGTGCAAAGAACGGTTGAAAGAAACTGAAAATAAATTTGAAGAAATTAAGAAAAAATATGGAGAATAATAAAAAAGAAGAGAGAAACAATAATTCAAAGTTTAATAAAATAATCAAGTATTTAGTTTTATCTGATTTAATTTTTTGGAGTGGATGGGGATTAGTTAATCCAATTTTTGCTATTTTTATTACTGATAATATTGAGGGAGGAAATGCCCTTGTTGTTGGTATAGCGTCAGGCGTCTATTGGCTTTTAAAGTCAATTTTAATGATCCCAATAGGAACATTTCTAGACAATCGACCTGGAGAAAAGGATGATTATTGGGTTCTTGTTAGTGGGTTTTTTATAGCAGCGCTAGTTCCTTTTGGTTTTATATTTGCTAAGCTTCCTTGGCATATTTATCTTCTTCAAGCAATTCAGGCAGTGGGAATGGCCGCATCTCTCTCTGCTTGGTCAGCTATTTTTACTCGGCATATTGACAAAGGGAAAGAAGCAACTGAATGGAGTTTAGATGCCACAGCGGTTGGTCTTGGAACTGGAATTTCAGGAACAATTGGAGGGTGGGCGGTTACGAAATTTGGCTTTAACCCAGTTTTTATCGCTGTTGGAATTTTAGGAATTATAGGAACGCTTTTACTTTTGTCTTTAAGAAGACATATGAGAGCAAAACGCGATCACGGATTGTATTTTTCTTTAAGGGATATTTTCCAACGTCTAGATGAAAAATAAAAATTTAAGTGTGGATTTCAATAATGTCTTCATCTTTTAAAATATAATCCTTTCCAACAATTTTGACCTGACGAGAATTTTTTCTTAAGAGGCGAGCATATTTAAAAGAAGAAAGAAAATCTTTATTAATTTTCTCTACAAGTTCAATTAATTTTGTACCTTGTTTTAAAATAAAAGGAGCTTCAAAATCAACTTCATGGCCTATTTTCTTTGAATAAACTCTCACGATCTTGAGCTCTTTAAAAATTTCTTTTTTTAAATCTTCGAGGCTAATTCCTGTTCTTGCAGATACAGGCAAAATCTCATAATTTTTTAATTTTTCTAAATTTTTTTGAGATTCTGGTAAATCAATTTTATTTCCAACAAAAATAATTTTTTTATTTTGGAATCTCCAAGCTTTTAATAATTCTTTTAAGTTTTCAATTTCTTTTTGAATTTCAAGATTTGAAAGATCAAAAACCGCCAAAAGAAGATCACTTTCAAAAATTAATGATTTTAACCAGCCAGGAGAATCTTTTGTTAAGGGAGGGGTATCTACTAATTGAATTAAGATATTTTGAAATGGCATCATTGCTGGTTGAGGAAGTTGAGTAGCAAATGGATAATGAGTTACCTTTGCTTTAGCATTAGTTAAGGCATTTAAAAGGGAAGATTTTCCCGAGTTGGGAGGTCCAATAATAACCACTTCACCTGCTCCTTCTTTTGAAACTGAATAATAAACCTCTCTTTTTATTTTTTTAGGTTTTTGCTTTTTTAGCTTAGCAATTTTTGTTTTTAATTCTTTTTGAACTTTTTCAGTACCTTTGTGTTTTGGGCAAATCGCCAGCATTTCTTCCAAAATGGAGATTTTTTCTTCAGTTTTAGTTGCTTCGTTTAATCTTTCCTGAAGTTCAAAAAAATATGGTGGTAAATTTGCAGCCATATTAAGTTATTGTATCATAAAGAAGATTTTGATAAAATAAAAAATAAAATAAAAATTCTTAAGTTTTTAAAATTTAAGAATTTTTAAAATCATATGAATCGTGATGAAGCAATTAATTTAGTCAAAGAAAATATAAAAAGTCCAAATTTATTTAAGCATTGTTTAGCAGTTGAGGCAATTATGCAAGCCCTAGCTCAAAATTTTGGCGAAGACGAAGAAAAATGGGGTTTAGCTGGGCTTTTGCACGATATTGATTATGAGAAAACAAAAGACGATCCTCAAAAACATTCTTTAATAGGCGTAAAGATGCTTGAAGATTTAGGGATTGATAAAGAGATTTGTGAAGCCGTAAAAGTCCATAATGACGCTCATGGGATTTTACCAGAAACTTTAATGGAAAAAGCTCTTTTCGTAACTGATCCTTTGTCTGGCTTGATTGTTGCTGCTACCTTAGTTTTACCATCTAAAAAAATTGCTGATTTAACTCCAGAAAATGTTTTACGCCGTTTTAAGGAGAAAGCTTTTGCCAGAGGCGCCAACCGAGAAGTTATTAAAAAATGTGAAGAATATTTGAATTTAACATTAGAAGATTTTATTAAAATTGCCCTTGAGGCAATGCAAGGGATTGCAAGTGATTTGGGCCTTTAAAAAACCACATGAAAACAAAAAATATAATCATTTTAATCTTATCACTTATTTTAATTGGAGGATTTATATTTTATTTTTTTCATGGATCAAAGTTAAAATTTTTAAATGAGAATAATTTTATGCAATTAAAAAGTCCGGCGTTTGAAAACAATCAGCTTATTCCTCAAAAATATACTTGCGATGGCGAAAATATAAATCCGCCATTAGAAATAAGTGAAGTTCCTAGTAAAGCAAAAAGTTTAGTTTTAATTGTGGAAGATCCAGACGCTCCAAGCGGCAATTTTACCCACTGGCTTATCTGGAATATAAATCCTTCAATTAAAGAAATAAAAGAAGGAGAAACTCCAGAAGGCGCAACAGAAGGTCAAAATGATTTTAGTCAAAATTCTTATGGCGGTCCTTGTCCGCCAAACGGAACTCACCATTACCATTTTAAACTTTACGCCCTAGATACTGCTTTAGAATTAGATTCTTCTACTACAAGGGAAAATGTTGAAAAATCAATGAAAGACCATATTCTTGCTTCAACTGAATTAATTGGTCTTTATCAACGATAAAAAATATATGATTCAAAGAGGGATTGCTACATTTGGTTTAGATTATGGAAAATGCCCAAGGTGGCTTTTTGAGCGAATGGTAAGACTTTCACGCGAGGTGATCTATTCAATTGTTGATGAATATGGACCTGATGAATTTATTAAAAGAATATCTGATCCAGCGTGGTTTCAATCATTAGGGACAGTTTTAGCTTTTGATTGGAACTCATCTGGCTTAACAACAATTTTAACCGCTGCCCTAAAGGAAGCAATCAGGGGCGAAGAAAAAAGCTTGGGAATTTTTATTTGCGGAGGCAAAGGAAAAACTTCGAGAAAAACTCCAGATGAAATTCAACAATGGGGAAATATTTTAGCTTTGCCCGATGCAACAGTAGATAATTTAGTTTATAATTCAAAAATGGCTGCAAAAGTAGATAGTAGTTTAATTCAAGATGGATTTCAAATTTATCACCACACATTCTTTTTTTCAAAAAACGGTGCCTGGAGCGTTGTCCAGCAAGGAATGAATACCCAAAATCAAACTGCTCGTCGTTATCACTGGTATTCAGAAAAAATTACTGATTTAGTTTGCGAACCCCACTCAGGTATTATAAGCCAGGTAAAAGTTCCAACTCTTAATTTAACCGCAAGAGAAAGTGAAAAAAATCGGGAAGTTTCAACCGAGCTTGTCCAAAATAATTATTCGGCTTTAATGAAAGATATAAAAATTTTAAGGAAACATTCTGATAACCTTTCCCAAACCCTTGCTTTAAAATTTAAAGATCAAGAGTTTGCTTTGCTGAAATTAGAAAATAAAGAATTTTCTTGGCATCCAGTGGTAGAAGAAGATTTTTCTCGCAGTAAATATTTGGAAAAAATTTTAGCAAAAGTTTGTGAAATAAAACCAAAAAACTATGAAGAACTTTTAGCGTTGGAGGGAGTAGGACCAAAAACAATAAGAGCTTTGGCCTTGGTGGCAGAAGTAATTTATGGAGCAAAGCCAAGTTATGAAGATCCTGCCCGTTATTCTTTTGCTCACGGCGGAAAAGATGCCACTCCTTATCCAGTTGATCGACAAACTTATGATAAAACTATAAAATTTCTTTCTAAAAAATATCCTAATAAAAACTTAAAGGCCGAAAAAAAATTATGAAAAAATTATAAAGATAAAAAATTATTATGAGCACAAAAAGTTTACTTTTTATTATCTTGGGAGTTTTGCTTTTAGGGTTAGGGATTTATGGTTTAATTTTTTGGTGGTGGCCAATTTTTGTAAAACTATTTTTAGCCGCTTTGGGGCCTATTTTAATTATTGTAGGAGTAATTTTAATTCTTATTGGAAAAGAAGAATAACATGGCAAACAATCAAAAAATTCAACTTTCGCCAAATTCTTTAAATCTTTATTTAGAATGCCGAGCTTGCTTTTGGTTGGAGAAAAAAAGAGGTATAAAAAGGCCACAACCATATCCTTACGCTTTAAATACAGCTGTTGACGTTCTTTTAAAAGAAGAATTTGACGAATACCGAAAAAAGAAACAACCTCATCCTTTGCTTTTAGAAAACAAAATTCCTGCCCATCTTTTTCCAAATCAAAAACTTCTTGATCAGTGGCGAAGTAATTTTAGCGGGATTCGCTATTATGATCCCAAAGTAGATGCTATTTTATTTGGAGCAGTTGATGACATTTTAGAATTTAATGATGGAAAATTAGCACCCCTTGACTATAAATCTACTGGGAGCAAAGTACCGTCGGTCTATGATCGTTTTCAACTGCAAATGGATGTTTATACTTATCTTTTAGAAAAAAACGGTTTTAAAACCCCGCACAAAGGTTATTTGGCCTTTTACGTAGTTGACAAAGAGAATGGTTTTAAAGATCGCCTTCCTTTTAAAAAAGAACTTTGGGAAATAGAAACTAATCCTTCAGATATTTCTGAACTTTTTAAAGAAGCAGTTTCACTTCTTAAAAAAGATACTCCGCCACCACACAGTTCTGATTGTGAATATGACAAATGGTTTAAAAAGATTTCTAATATTTAAAATTTATTTCCTTCTCTACATTGATAAATTATAAACAAAGAGAAGGACGAAAAGAGTACAAAGTATTCTTAGAGCAAAAATGATCATTTATTACTTCAATTAAATCCGTCTTGCAGGCAAGCAAAGCAATCTTGCGGCGATGACATTTTATCTATTACAATGAAAACAAGACATATTATTCTAATAGTTATATTTTTAATTTTAATTTTCAGCGTTTTAAGCTGTCCTTTTTTATTTAGAGGAATAAATTTTCAAGAAAAAAATCTTGAAGATGATAAGGCGTTAATTATTTCTGATTTGCACTTGGAATCAAACCCTCGAAACCTTTCCTGCATTGGAAATTATTTAGAAGAAAATAAAATTTCTCTTTTAGTTTTAAACGGAGATATTTTTGATAGAAAACCAAGAGAGGAATTCCAAAAAGAGTTTTTAGATGTTATAGAAAAGAGGTTGGGTATAAAAGAAGATTTTCCTTCAGACATTATTTATGATCTTTCATTTTATAATCACGATCCTTATTTAAAAAACGATGGAAGTCAATATTTTCAAGAAAATGGCAAAGAAATTAGTGTTTTTCAAGGAGTTCTTGATCTTAAAGTAAATGAAGAACCATTTTATATTCTTCATGGTGATTATGTTTTTAGTGATACTATTGGAATCTTAGCTTTAATAAATAAATTTACCTCAACCTTACTCTGGGAAAGAGCTTCAAGAAGTGCTATTGGAGTAGGAGATAATTATTGGGTAATCTTGGGTCATTCCCATGTGCCTGGCATTGATTATCAAAGGAAAATAGCTAATAGTGGTTTCTGGATCAATAGATATTTTTCAGCTACTGACACTGGAGTTTTAATAGAAGCTAACGAGAAGGAAGAACCAAAAGTAGAACTTATTAAAATTCCTTGTGATTAAAGATTTGACTTTTCTCTTTAAAAATGTTCTAATTAAAGTGATATATATTCTAAAACATGTTGGAAAAACTTCAACTTTGGTTTATTCCTTGTAAAGAAAATAATTACAGACCTCATTTTTTAAAAAGCAAATTTTTAGTTTGGTGCGTTTTGATATTATTTATTTTAAAAATTGTTTTAGTTTCCTTTCTTTGGTATTTTCCAAAAACTGCTCTTTTTGCAGAGGTTAATAGAGTTACTCTTTTAGATTTAGCAAACAAGGAAAGGCAAAATTTAAACCTTAATTCTTTAAAAGAAGATCCAAAACTAGATGAAGCTGCTTATTTAAAAGCTCAGGATATGCTTGAAAATGACTATTTTGCTCATACAAGTCCCAGCGGTATTTCTCCTTGGTATTGGTTTGAAGTGGTTGGCTATGACTATCAGTATGCTGGCGAAAATCTTGCTATTGACTTTTTAGATTCGGAAGAGCTTCATACTGCTTGGATTAATTCTCCTTCCCATCGAGCGAATATTCTTAGTCCTAATTTTAAAGATATTGGAATTGCAGTTGTCAAAGGAGATTTTAAAGGAAGGGAGACAACGGTAGTAGTACAATTATTCGGCGCTCCACGAGAAGTTGCAGAAATTCCAGCAACCAAAAATCAAGAGGTCCAACAAACCCTTAATCAAACTCAACCATCAACTTCACCAATATCAGCACCAACGCAAACTCAAACTCAAACTCAAAATTCATCCATTCCTACTCCTACCTCTCAAGCAACAAGCGAAAAAAGTCTTTATAGTTATTATTTAGAAAAAGGGGAGAAGTTACCTTCTTTTGAAGAGAGAGCTTTGCTTTTTGAAAAATATGGTCTTGGTTCTGCTTCGACATATCGGGGCACTCCAGAACAAAACAATGCTCTTTTAAATAAAATTATCGAAGCAGAAAAATCATTATCATCAAAAGAAACAGAAGAAATAACTCAACAGCCAACAGAAGAATCAGAAACAAAAGAAGAAACCATCGAAGAAAATGCCACCTCAAAAGAAAAGGAATTAACCCCTGAGGAAAAAGCTCTTTTGGAAAAAGCAAGAGCAGAAGAAAAACCAATTTTCTCTGCTGGCGAAATAAAAGGCGCTCAAATAAAAAGAGATAGTTTCCAGTTTAAATTTTTAAATTTTATGACTCAAAATTATGATAAGATAACTAAGGTGATCTTTTTAGCTGTCTTAGTTATGATCTTAATTTCGCTTTGTCTTGATGTTTTTCTAAGAACCGATCTTCAATCAAAAGATTTAATTTTACGAGGGCTTATTTATTGTTTCATTTTATTGGCTTTATTTCTCTTAGATAAAGATTTAATTCTCGAGCTCATTCCTCACAATCTTGGAATTTTGTAAAAAATAGCACGAGAACATTTTTTCTTGCTCTAATGTGCCGAGAAACGATTTCGGCACATTTGATATTTGTTTTAAGAAGAATTATTATTAGTTTATATGCGTTTTATTGGCGATTTTCATATTCATTCCAAATATTCGAGGGCTACTTCACGGCAAATGGATCTTGAAGATCTTGATGAGTTTGCAAAGATTAAAGGAATAAAGGTTCTGGGAACCGGCGATTTTACTCATCCTCAATGGTTCGCAAACTTAAAAGAAAAATTGGAGCCGGCAGAGCCAGGGCTTTATAAATTAAGAAATTCAACTAGCGGTGTTCGTTTCATTCTGACAGTTGAAGTTAGCTGTATTTATTCAAAAGATAACAAAGTAAGGAAAATTCATCATTTAATTTTTGCGCCAGATTTTAAAACCGCTGAAAAAATCAATACTCAGCTTTCCTGGACTGGAAATTTAAGAGCCGATGGCAGGCCAACTTTTGGCATGGATTCAAAAGAACTTTTAAAAATTGTTTTAGATTCTTCACCAGACTGTCTTTTAATTCCAGCACATTGTATGACTCCATGGTTCGGGATCTTTGGATCAAAATCTGGCTTTGATTCCCTTGAAGAATGTTTTGAAGAATTAACTCCTCAAGTTTTTGCAATCGAAACAGGGCTTTCAGCCGATCCAAAGATGCTTTGGAGGATTAGTGACTTGGATAACATCACTTTAATTTCAAACAGCGATGCCCATTCAGCTCCAAAGACAGGAAGAGAAGCAAATATTTTTGAAGGAGAAGAATTAAATTACAAAAACATGATTGAAGCAATTAAAAAAGGAAAGAGAATAGAAAATGATGCTCAGTTAAAACTTACATCTACCATTGAATTTTTTCCGGAAGAAGGAAAATATCATTTTGATGGCCACCGCGCTTGCGGAATAAGATTGTCGCCAGAAGAAAGAAAAAAATATGGAGGAATTTGCCCAAACTGCGGCAAGCCCTTAACAATTGGAGTTTTATCAAGAGTAGATAGTTTAGCCGACAGGCCCGAAGGAAAAACTCCCCAAAATGCTTTGCCGTATATTAGTTTAGTGCCGTTAAATGAAATTATTGGAAAGGCGTTTTTAAGAGAGCCATACACAAAGGAAGTTATGGAAGAATATCAAAAATTAATTTCTGTCTTTGGGAGCGAGTTTGAAGTTTTGATGGAAACGCCGATAGAAGAAATTGCTAAAATTTCACCGCGAGTGGCTGAAGGAATTAAAAAAGCTAGAGAAGGGAAAATAAATGTTATACCCGGTTTTGACGGAGAATTTGGCAAAGTGCAAATTTTTGAAGAAGTTTCAGAAGAAGAATCCCCAAAACCCGATCAAAAAACATTGTTTTAAAAATAAAGAGCTCTTACGAAGTTGAACTTCGTAAGAGCTTCATAAAATGTTATTCGTATCATTTGGATAATATTTTTCCATTTGACTTTTTTCAAAAATTAAACTAATATTAAATAATTAAGTCGAGATATGTTTAACTATGCCTTCTTTTGAAGATCTTTAGTTAAAAAATTGCGGCTTAAAAAGGTCGCAAATAACAAAAAATAAAATCAAAGCAAAAAATCTAAATCTAAAAAATTTTAAACGAGAAAATTTTCAATTGTTTAAAATTTAAAATTTAGAGTTTAGAGTTTAATTTTTATGGCCTTTAATAAAGACAGGAATTTTGACCGAAAGATGTATAATGGTGAATGGAAATGTAGTGAATGCGGAGCGCCAATTACTGAACTTCCTTTTGAACCTGCTCCTGATAGACCCCTTTATTGCAAAGATTGCTGGAGAAAAAAAAGAGACGAACGCAACTCTCGTCACTAAATTCTTGGGATAGATTATAACCCCTCACTTTTGCAAAAGTGAGGGGTTTATTTTTGAAAGAAATTAAGTTAAAATTAGAACTTAGTTGGAAAATTTAAAATTAATTATTTATATTTATGCCTTCAAAATTTTACATTACTACCACCTTGCCTTATGTAAACAGCGATCCTCACTTAGGATTTGCTTTGGAAATTGTTCAAGCTGACGTTATTGCCCGCTATTATCGAGAAAAAGGTTATGATGTCTTTTTCAATACTGGCACCGACGAGCATGGTTTAAAGATTTATCGCAAAGCAAAAGAAAAAAATTTAGATCCCCAAGAATATTGCGACATTTACGCTGAAAAATTTAAAGCCCTGAAAGAAGCTTTAAATTTAAGCTATAACAGTTTTATTCGGACTACTGATCAAAAGCATGTTAAGGCAGCTCAGGAGTTTTGGAAAAGATGCAATAAAAATGGCGATATTTATAAGGGAAAGTATAAAATTAAATATTGTGTTGGCTGTGAAATGGAAAAAACTGATTCTGAATTGGTAAATGGAAAATGCCCTATTCATCCAAACCAGGAATTGGAGATTTTTGAGGAAGAAAATTATTTTTTCCGTTATTCGAGATATCAAAAAAAACTCTTAGATTTTTACGAAAAGAACCCGAATTTTGTTTTGCCAAAAGAGAGATTTAAAGAAATCGTTGAATTTACTAAAAGAGGATTAAATGATTTTAGCATTTCAAGAGTTAAAGAAAAAATGCCTTGGGGAATTTCCGTACCAGGAGACAAAACGCAAGTAATGTTTGTTTGGTTTGATGCCCTAGTTAATTATATTTCCTGCCTTGACTGGCCAGATAATTTGAAAAAATTCAATGATTTTTGGCCAGGAATGCAGGTGGCTGGAAAAGACAATCTTCGTCAGCAATCTTCAATGTGGCAGGCGATGTTAATGTCAGCTGGCTTACCAAATTCAAAACAAATTTTCATTCACGGCTTTATAACTTCTAATGGCCAGAAAATGTCAAAAAGTTTGGGAAATGTAATCAATCCTTTTGACTTAGTTAAAAAATATGGGACAGATGCTCTTCGCTATTTTCTTTTAAGAGAAATTCCACCAACAGAAGATGGAGATTATACTTATGAAAAATTTGAAAAAAGATATAATTCAGATCTTGCAGCTGGACTGGGGAATTTAGTGGCAAGAGTAATGAAACTGGCAGAAATTTCTAATTTCAAATTTTCAATTTATAAAAAAGTTTCAAATTCTAAGTTTAAAACCAAGACAAGCAAAATATGGAAAAATTATCAAAAAGCCTTGGACGATTTCAAGTTTAATGAAGCTTTAATTGCAATTTGGGATTTTATTGGTTTTTGCGATAAATACATTGAGAAAGAAAAGCCATGGGAAGAGAAAAATCAAAAAGTTATTAATAATTTATTATTAGCAATTAGTGAAATTGCTGAATTATTAAAGCCATTTTTACCAGAAACTTCAGATAAAATTTTAAAAGAGATTAAAAATCCTGAAAGACAATCAAAACCTTTATTTCCAAAATTAAATAAAAAACCTTGACATTGAAAAAATAATTTTTATAATTGTGATATATTTAAATTTTTAACCACGGGATTGTCACGCCCTTCGGGCTCGCGATGACATATTAAAAACCGAATCAATGTAGCCCTTCAACTTACTACGCTTTTGAAAAGCAGGAGACGATTAAACTTTAATTATTAACAATACAATATTTATAATTTTTTTTACAAAATAAATGTTAGAAAAAAATACAAAATTAAACAATTTAATTAACCTCCCAACCAATCTTATGAATTGGTTTATTTACATTTATTTCTTTGCTCGGCTGGGAGGTTTTTTTAATGAAAAACAAAAACTACTGTTATTAAAATCATAAAAAAACAGAAACTTTCAAAAAAAATCTTCCAGCAAATCTGGGAGATTTTTTATTGATTTAATTAATAGAAAACGATAGGTGATTATAAAATTTCATTTTGTCGTTATCTACCGTTTTCTATTATAAGAAAACGGAAAGTTCTTTAATAAAAAGGAGGTATTAATAATGGAGAATGTAAGAGTGGGCACATGGGAGATGAATATTGGAGAGATTAAGAAAGTCAATGGAGGGATAATTAGGGCGCTAGAAAAGTTTTTAACAAGGGAATGGAAAGAAGCAGTTTTGGAAGGAGTTGATCAGCCATGGTGGAGTGTTCAGAATTTAGGAATTCCAAGCCCCATTGTAAGAGTGGATATGGCGCCAGCATTGAGAGCAGGAACTGTAAGAAACTATATTTACGAAATAGAAGTAAGGCCAGGGGGTTTGGGAATACTGCTTTATCTAATGCCAGAAAGGATTAGGCAATGGAAAAAAATTTTATCTATGTGTAAAGGTTTTGTTTCTATCGAAAGTTCAATTCAAGATGATAAGTTAGTGACAGATCTTTTAAATATTCCTTATTACGAAGAAGTTCCAACAGAAACTGAGGGTCCGTATTGGATAAGAAGCAATCAAAGAGATGGAAAAGTTGCCTCATTAGAAAAAATTTCTCTTGTTCCTATTAAATTAGATGGAGATAAAACCTATTTAGTAAAATTAAAAATGGCAGAGAAATTAGATAAAGAACGGTTCAATTGGTTTTTACCATTTGTTGTTAAACCTTTAGTGGGTAGCAAAATGAAAGGGGTTGAAATATATCTTCCAAGCGCTTTAAAGAAAGAGCTTGGCGCCGGCAGTTCAACAAGATCGCGTATTCTTCGAACAATTTCGAATGGCGAACCTTATATAATTCAAAGATTTATATTGCCAAAAGAAGAATGGAAAAACAATATTAAGGGATGGACAATTTGGAGATTATTTTTTGGATGGGAAGATAATAAATATCAGTTTGCGGGTGGCCTTTGGAATTGGAGACCAACTTTAAGAGTGCATGGAGCTTCGGATGCAATAATGGGCTCAATAAAGATCGATGAATAATTGCTCTTAGTTCTTTTTTAATAATAAGGGTGGTTTTTAAAAACCACCCTCTTTTTTTTAAGGTTAAATTTTGCTAAAGTAAAAGAATATATTTTAAAATATGAGAAAAATTATTTTAGTTCAATTTAGAAGAGACTCATCAGCTCTTAATGAGAAAGAGTGTTTTTTACGTTTTTTTAAGAAAGAAAAAAATTTAAAGTTAAAAATAATAAATGCCTTTGATGAAGATTTAGATTTTTCTTTTCCAGAAAAAATAATTAATGAGAGTTCCGGAGTAATTTTGGGAGGGTCAGGGGAATTTTATTTTTCTGGCAACGAAGGAGAAAAAGAAGAAGTATTTCAAAAAATGATAAAAAAAATAACGCCATTTATTAAATATCTTCTTCAAAACGATTTTTCAACTTTAGGAATTTGCTTTGGCCATCAAGTTTTAGGATATTTTTTGGGAACAAAGGTAGTTTCTGATAAAAATCAGGCGGAAACCGGTTCTTTTTTAGTTTCTTTAACCAAAGAAGGAAAAAATTCTTCTCTCTTTTTCAATCTTCCTTCAAAATTTTATGCCCAATTTGGCCACCAAGACAGTCTTGAAAATTTGCCAAAAGGAACAAAGCTTTTAGCAAGAAGTGAAAAATGTAAAGTAGCTGCTTTTCAGCATAAAAAAAATATTTATGGTCTTCAATTTCATCCAGAATTAACTTACAAAGATGTTTTATCCAGGTTAAAACTTTATCCGGAATATGCTGAAAATCTAAACAAAGTTAAAGAAATATTAAAACCAACTCCACTTTCTGCAAAAATTATTGAAAATTTTCTAAAGCTTTATGCTAATTGATACCCATGCTCATTTAAATATTGCTGCTTTTGATAAAGACAGAGATGAAGTTATAAAAAGATGTTTTGAAAATAAAATTTCAATGATTAACATTGGAACTAATCTCGAGACCTCAAAAAAAGCGGTTGAGCTTGTGGAAAAATATCCTTCTGATATTTACGCATCAATTGGTCTTCATCCTATAAATTTAGATACGGGATTACTAAAAAGAAAAGTAGATAAATTAGAAGGAGGATCTTTTGAAACAGAATTTGATTATCAAAAATACAAGGAATTAGCCCTTCAACATGGTTCAGGGAAAGCTAAATCAAAAGTAGTTGCTGTTGGCGAAGTTGGATTAGATTATTACTTAAAGCCGAAAACTACTGGGAAAAAAATTCTTTTTAAAGAAAAGCAAAAAGAATTATTGCTTCAAGAAATCAAATTAGCCCAGGAGTTAAACTTGCCGGTAATTTTTCATTGCCGAATGGCGCACGAAGATCTCTTGAAAATCTTAATTTCAAATTTCAAATTTCAAATTTCTAAACTAAGTGGCGTGGTGCATGGATTTGTCGGAACAGCAGAGGAATTAGAAAAATATTTAGAAATGGGTTTTTATATTGGGTTTAATGGAATTATTTTTAAAAAGATTGAAGGAATTGATTTTGTGGGAAATATTAAAAGAACGCCTTTAGAGAAAATTTTAATTGAAACAGATTGCCCATACCTTAAAGCTCCAGATTTTCCTGAGGAAAGAAATAATCCGTTGGGTGTAAAATTGGTTGCTGAATATATTGCCAAAATTAAAAAAATAAGTTTTGAGGATATATCAAACATTACTACAAAAAACGCTCAAACATTGTTTAGATTATAAATATGCAAAAAAGAGCTGAAATTAAAATTTCTGGTTTTGTTCAGGGAGTAGGTTTTCGATCATGGGCAGTAGCCATAGCCAGAGAACTAGGAATTTCTGGTTTTGTAAAAAATGAATCAGATGGTTCAGTTAAAATTGTTGCGGAAGGAGAAGAAGAAAAATTGAAAAAATTAATTGATTTATGCTGGCAGGGACCGCGATATGCCAGAGTGAAAAATGTTGAAGTTAAATGGCAAAAATTTGAAGGAGAATTTCTTGGTTTTGATATAGAATACTAAAAAAATTTTAATTTCTTAACCCTTAATTATACCCTTAAATTCACATTCGTAAATTCGTCTTAGATTCGTAATTCATTGATTACTAACATGATTGAATTTAAAATTATTAAAAAATCAAAAAAGAGCAAAGCAAGAGTGGGTTTACTTACAACCAAGCATTGTTGTATTGAGACTCCATCTTTAGTGCCGGTAGCAACTCAAGCAACAGTGAAAACCTTATCTTCAGAAGAGGTCAAAGAAACAAAAACTCAAGTCTTAATTTCAAATACTCTTTATTTACATTTAAGACCTGGAGAAGATATTATTAAAAAAGCTGGGGGACTGTATCAATTTATGAATTTTGATGGTCTTTTAATGACTGATTCTGGCGGTTTTCAAGTTTTTAGCTGGGGATTTGGCAAGGACTTTGAAGTTGGAAAGCTCTTAAAATATTTTCCGGAAAAAAGCAAAATTAAACTTCAAAAAGGAGATCAACCGAAATCCTTAAAAATTACTCCTGATGGGGTATATTTTAAATCAATTTTTAATGGTGAAAAATTGTTCTTAGGACCAAAAGAATCGATTAAAATTCAAGAAAAATTAGGAGCAGACATTATTTTTAGTTTTGATGAATGTACTCCGCCTCTTTGTTCTTTGGAATATGCAAAAGACTCATTGGAAAGAAATAACTGCTGGGCAAGGGCTTCGCTTGAAGCTAAAAAGAGCAACCAAGCACTTTTTGGTATTGTTCATGGTTCTAATTTTAAAGCATTAAGAGAAAAAAGCGCTCAATTTATTAATTCATTAAATTTTGATGGTTTTGGTATTGGAGGGGATTTGGGGAAAAGCAAAAATGATATTTATAAAATTTTAGATTGGACAATTCCATTTTTAGATGATTCAAAACCTCGTCATCTTTTAGGGATTGGATATTTAGAAGATATAAAAGGAATAATTAAAAAAGGAATTGATTTTTTTGATTGCAACGTGCCAACTCATTATGCAAGGCGCGGTATAGCTTTTATCTCCCAAGGTAAACTAAATTTAAACCAGGCAAAATTTTTAAAAGAAAAAGAACCGTTAGATAAAAAATGTCAATGCTGGGTTTGCCAAAATTATAAAAGAAATTATATTTCTCATTTATTTCGGGCAAAGGAAAGCTTGGGTCAAAGGCTTTTAACCTATCATAATCTTTATTTTTTTAATAGCTACGTTGAAAGTATTCGCAAAAAAATAAAAGATGGGAAAATATAGGCAAAATTTTCAATTTTCAATTTTCAATTTTCAAAGCATGATTTGTAATTATATGTCTCTTTTAAAACGATCGTTTATTTGTAGAAATATTATAGGCATAAGATAATAAAATAATTTATGAAAAATCCAGTTAGAGAAACAACAAAAATTATTGTTAAAGAAGCAAAAAAAGTTAAAATTAATCAAAAAAAGGTTGAAGAATTTGCTGAAAAAATAAAAGATTCAAAAATTCCTTCTTGGCCAAAAAAAATGCATCTTTGGACAAGAGATGAGAATAGTTTATTAACTTATTTAATTATTTTGGACAGTTTAAATTTTTGCTTTTGGTCAAAAAAAGAAAAATGGGGAATATATTATAAAAATAATTTTTATGAAGGCTATTTTGGTTGGTCGTTAGCTCTTAAAAAATTTTTTTTAAAGAATCCAGAAAAAGCTAACTTTGAATATTTCTCAAATATTGGCTTTAATCAGTTTTTAGAAATTTTAAAAGGAAAAGGAGAATTAGAATTAATTCGAAAACGTTATCAAATTTTAAAAAGTGTTAGCAAAAAATTTTTAGAAAAATACCAAGGGAATCCTTCATGCTTTATTTCTTTAGCCAATAATTCAGCAGCAAAATTAGTTTTTGAAATTTATAAAAATATTCCATTTTTTCAAGATGAAGCAATGTATGATAATTTTAAGGTTTATTTTTTAAAAAGAGCACAAATTTTAGTAGCAGATATTTGGGGAGCTTTTGAGGGCAAAGGAATAGGTTGCTTTAAAGATATGGATTTTTTGACAGCTTTTGCTGATTATAAACTTCCTCAAATTCTTAACCACTTTGAAATTTTAGAATATAGCTCCGATCTTCAAAATAAAATTCAAAAAAGAAAAATTATTCCTGCTTTTTCCAAGGAAGAAATTGAAATAAGAGCAGCGACAGTTCAAGCAGTTGAAGAAATAAGAAAATCTTTAATTAAAAGAGGAAAAAATCTTTTTTCTTTTCAAATTGATTGGCTTTTATGGAATAAATCCCAAAGATTAAAAATGAAAAACCCTCACCATTTAACTAAAACCATTTTTTATTAGTAAATTTTACAGAGGCCTGGCCTCTGTAAAATCTGTAAAACCTCTGTAAAATATTTAATTATGGCAAATCTTAAAAAAATTTTTCTTATTGTTTTTTTAATTTTAATTATTGGTGGTTCTTGTTGGTGGATTTTTTATTCTTTTCAAGAATTTATTGCAAAACAAAACAAACTTGTTTTGAGAGAAGAACCTGTCTCAAATCAAATTCCAGAAATACCAAAAGTTCCAGAAGCGTTAAGCGAGCCAGAAAAAGAAGCTCATTTCCCAGAACCATCTTTAAAAATTTTTCAAAGACAAAAAGAAACTCAAGCTTTAGATAAAAATTTAATTTTATCTTGGACTAATTTTTATAGACAGAACGAAGGAGTGGCACCCTTAAAAGAAAACGAGATCTTAAACGAAGCAGCAAATCAAAGATTGGAAGATATGTTTCAAAAGCAATATTTTGCTCACGTTTCTCCAGATGGAGAAAGTGCCAGCGAGGTAGTTGAAGATTTAGGATATCAATATTTAAGAGTGGGAGAGAACTTAGCTTTGGGAAATTTTAAAGATGAGAAAGAATTAGTTGATGCTTGGATGGCAAGTCCTGGCCATCGAGAGAATATTTTAAATTCAAAATTTAAAGAAATCGGTATTGCTGTAAAACGTGGCATATTCGAGGATGAAGAAACTTTTTTAGCAGTTCAAATTTTTGCTGCTCCATTATCTGACTGCCCAATACCTGACGAAAATTTAAAATTATCAATTAGTACAAAAGAAAAAGAGCTTCAAAATCTTAAAAATGAAATCGATTATTTGAAAAATGAAATAGAAACCCTTCAAAAAGAAGAAGAAACATTGTATAATCAAGAAAAAGATTTATTAAGCATAGGTAAGGAAGATGAGATTAAAAACATTAATGATCAGTTGCAGGAAATAAATAGAGAAATCCAAAATAAAACAGATACATATAATCAATTAGTTTTGAAGATTAATAATTTTTCTCAAGAACTTCAAGATTTAATTTCTACTTATAATCAGCAAGTAAACAAGTTTAATCAATGCCTTCAAATGTAGCAAGAAACAATCTCTATTATGAAAAAATACAGCCCAAATAAAATAGAAAAAAAATGGCAAAAGATTTGGCAAGAAAATGGTGTTTTTAAAACGCCAGATAAATCAGCAAAAACAAAGTTTTACTGTTTGGATATGTTTCCTTATCCTTCTGCTTATGGACTTCATGTAGGCCATTTTAAAGGATATACTTTTTCAGATCTTATTGCTAAAAAGAAAAAAATGGAAGGATTTAATGTTTTGCACCCAATGGGTTTCGATGCTTTCGGCCTGCCTGCAGAAAATTTTGCCATCAAAACCGGCATTCACCCTGCTATTACCACCAAAAAAGCAATTTCTAATATTAAAAAACAATTGATTTCTACCGGCATGGGTTATGACTGGGAAAGAGAAGTTATTACTTGCGAGCCGGAATATTATAAATGGACTCAATGGATGTTTTTACAACTTTATAAAGCTGGCTTGGCTTACAGAAAAGAAGCTCCAGTTAATTTTTGTCCTTCTTGTAAAACAGTATTGGCAAACGAGCAAGTTGTTGATGGGAAATGCGAAAGGTGCGGAACTTTAGTAGAAAAACGCTACTTAAAACAATGGTTTTTCAAAATCACTGCTTATACTGAAAGATTATTAAAAGATTTGGATAAAATCGATTGGCCGGAAAAAATAAAAATAATGCAAAAAAACTGGATAGGCAAAAGCGAAGGTGCTATTGTTAAATTCCCAATTCAAAATTCCAAATTTCAAATTTCTGTGTTTACAACACGGACAGATACTATTTTTGGTTGTACTTATTTAGTTGTGGCGCCGGAAAATCCACTAATTGAAAATTTAAAATCAAAGTTCAAAAATTTTGAAGAAGTGAAAGATTATATTCAAAAATCTAAGAATAAATCAGAAATTGAGAGAACAGCAGAGAAAAAAGAAAAAACGGGGATTGAACTCAAAGGAATTAAAGCAATAAATCCTGTTAATGGTAAGGAAATACCGATTTTTGTGGCAGATTACGTTTTAATGGAATATGGCACAGGAGCAGTAATGGGCGTGCCGGCTCATGATGAACGAGATTTTGCTTTTGCAAAAAAACATAATCTACCTATTATTAAAGTCATAAAACCGCAAACCAAAAATCAAATAGCACCAGAAGAATTCTTTGTTGAAGATGGAATTCTTATTAACTCAGATAAGTTTTCTGGTTTAACCTCACCTAAGGCGCGAGAAGAAATTACTAAATTTTTAGCAAAAAAGGGATTAGCAAAGAAAGCTACTTATTATAAATTAAGAGACTGGTTAATTTCGCGTCAAAGATATTGGGGAGCGCCGATACCAATTATTTACTGCGAAAATTGCGGAGAAGTGCCAGTTTCAGAAAAAGATTTACCAGTAAAATTGCCAAGAATTAAAGATTTTAAGCCAACAGGAGATGGCAAAAGTCCTCTAGCAAAATCAAAAGCTTTTATTAATTGCCGATGTCCAAAGTGTGGCAAGCCCGCAAAAAGAGAAACAGATACCCTTGATACTTTTGTTTGTTCTTCCTGGTATTTTTTAAGATATACTGATCCGAAAAATTCAAAAAAACCATTTGATAAAAAGAAAGCCGAAAAATGGTTGCCGGTAGATTTGTATATAGGAGGAGCGGAACATGCGGTAATGCATCTTTTATA
>Ga0209204_1001283_pt1 | contig 24206 bp, 16 predicted proteins | sample AD_JPNMR2_MetaG_FD_184425 | JGI IMG/M metagenome (GOLD analysis project Ga0209204, IMG submission 184425) | Active sludge microbial communities of municipal wastewater-treating anaerobic digesters from Japan - AD_JPNMR2_MetaG (SPAdes) (version 2) | ecosystem: Engineered > Bioreactor > Anaerobic...
GAATGATTTCATGAAAAAAATACTACTTTTACTTTCCATTGCTGGTTGCTGCCTTCTGTACAGTGGAATTCAGCCATCTCTTGTTGAATACGAAGCAAGGATTACAAAACTTTCTGCTCAGATACCCCAGATAATAAAGGCAGCAGAATTTGCAGCAAATCATGTTTTGAAATACCCTGACACCCTTATTAATGTTCCCTATGACTCGCAGCGAACCTTCAGTGAAGAATTGATTAACAGAGCAGGCGGGCTTTCAATTATCTATCCTGAAGAATGGAGAAAAAATCAGTGGACAGACCATGACATTGTGCTTGTGTCAGTGCGAAGCTGGGAGACAGATGGTGAAACAGTAATCAAAAAAATTGATGAATACAGGGAAAGGAACTGGAAGATTATTGTCTTTGGTTCAAAAAAGGGAATGCCAAAGGGATTGAAGTGTGATTATTTCATAGACAATGGCGCACCATCAGGTCAGGCAGTTGATGGAAGAATCAATATCCTGGCAAATGTTACTCTTGGATGGATGTGGTGCTGCGAATATGTGGCAGCAATGACGCGAAAGGGAAAAATTCCAGGAATTTTGATCAGTATCTCACTGGAAGAAGCAACAGACCACAACAAAAAAATTCAGACACCTGATGGGCGGCTCTGGATTGGAGATTGTCCTGAAAAAATACCGTCAGGAAAACTTGCAAAAATCTATCTTGAAAGGGTGAAAAAACTTATTTCTGACCTGAAGTCTGAAAAGATTCAAAAACAGATTGAACATGCTTCAACGATGATTGCAGAAAGAATGGTAGAAGGAAAAAGGGTTGGTGTTTCTGGCGTGGGACATGTCATCGTTGACGAAGTGAAAAGGGACTTAAAAGCGCCGTGGATTGGGTTTCAGGCAGTTGGTTATATCAGGTCAAGACGAAACATTTTTTCAAGATACCTTCAGCCAGGAGATTTGCTTGTATGGATTGCCTATATTGGTCTTAATTCAAAGTACGATAATTATGGAGCAAAGATTAAGGAATCAGGGGTTGATTTAATTACAAGTTTTGCACCTGACCCTGATAATCCATCAGTTAATGAAACCTGGGCAATTGCGCATATTGACCAGTGCTGGAAAAAGGGTGATGCTGAAGTATCCCTACCCTGTCATCCCAGGAAAATGGCTCCTGTAAGCGGGATTAATTCAGGCCTTATTTTCAGAATGCTGGACGATGTCGTTAGTGAAAAACTTGAAAAATTAAAAAGCCAGAAGACAGAACCAGAAACCAAACCAGTCAGTTTGCTTCAATTGCCCTGCACCGGGTACATCTAAAGCATCCGTATAAATTTTTTTCCTGCACTGGTTTCAAACTACCTGATTTAATGACAAATCCTGACTGTGTCAGTGTTTCCAGATTGCCTGCATCAAGGGTTGCGATGACAGGGCACGAAATTACTTCGTACCATTGTGGACTTGCGAATAACTGCTGATAAAAAAAGATGCCAATATTCCTGCTGTCAGAATGAATGTTTTCATCGTTAACCCATCCTTTCAGCACTTATTTTTTTACAGAAATTCTGCAGACATCTTTTTCTTCTGTAAAACTCAGTGTGTATTTTGTAATTTTATTTTTCCCCTGTGGTTCTATTTTTACTTTTTCCATGCCAGTAAGTATTCTTCCCACTGGCTTTGTACCATCTTCAATAACATACAGATTGTTTCCCTTGATTTTTACTGCATGCGTGGGACCAAGATTTTTATCCCTGAGTCGCCACAATTCATTCAATGAAATCCCGGTATCATGTATGACTGCGATTTCTCCAGTTGTTGTTCTTAATGCAGCATAAAGAAGTCCTGTACCTCTATCAAATGACATGCCTACAGGATTCCCTGGAACGCTTAGATAATATAATTCCACAAAACCAGTGCCTGTATCCTTTATTTTTGCTATGTCTGATTGATAGGCGCTTGCATAAAAACAATCAGGAGGAACACTTGATTCCATTGATGGACCCCAGTAGTTGTCAATCAAAGGCGGATAACCTGAGTGTCTTTTGGCTATCGGGTTTTCTGTGTAAAGAAATCCCTTATCTTTTTCCTTTGTTCTATCATATGCAGAAAAACGAATATAGATTTTTGTATCAGGACCAAGGGCAATGCCAGATGGAGTGAATGTTGTTTTTGGATTTCCAGTACCAAAATAGCCACCAATGGAATAAAAAGGTGCTCCTGTTTTGAGAGAAAAAACCCCTGTACCATGCCCACTATCATGTGAACCTGCAACATAAATTTTTCCTTCTTTCTCTGACACAATAACCTGGCTTGTATGAAATGTGAATGGCCCGATTTTTCCATCTGAGCCAAAATCAGTAATGACCCTGTTGCCATCAGGTGAAATTTTTATAAGATTGACTGCTGGAGATTTCATTGATTCTGTTTGCCACCTATAAAGAACATAAAGATTTCCTTCCTGGTCAATATCAAGTGCCCAGGGATTTTCGAGGAATGAAGGATAATAATATTCCACTTTTACGACATCATCTTTTTTTGCTCCACCTGTTGGGTTTAATTGAACAATCCCATCCTTAACGGTGTAGTTTGGTCCTGCAATTGCAAGGTTATCTGTCTTATAATACTCGGTTTCTCCAATGCTGATTTTTTTGATTTCACCCGCTGATTTGAAAATGATCTTTTCCGGATCTGTGACTTTGACTTCCATGGTTTCAAGACCGATACTTCCATTTTTCCCAAATGTTTCGTCAATATTCCAGGAAATACCTGTGATTATAGAAACACTGTATTCGCCTTCATTGACTGTGTTTCCCGCAAAGTCCTTTCCATCCCATTCAACAAATCCCTGTCCTGCAGGGACATTTCCAGCACTCAAGGTTCTGACGGTATTACCATTTTTATCTTTGATCACAAACAGAAAACTTCCTTTGTCATCAGTGTTAAACACAACCCTTACAATTTTTCCCATTTCTTTTTCTGGATACATTACAAGAGATTTTGTGACGACATTCACCTTTGCCTGCCCACAGGTGGCAAAAATCACCACCATACCCAGAATTACTGCTATTTTTTTCATCTGCCCTCCTTTTATTTGTCAATCAAAAGCATTGCAACGCCCTTAAATGTTATTGTGTAAGTGTTTTTCCCTTGTTTTATGTTTCCATTAAGGCATTTAATATTTTTAGCATCTTTGATTTCAATGTCAATAGTTGTCTGTCCAATTTCTGACCAGACAGGCATTACTGGTTTTTTACTACCAAACCCATAGTCAAAAATTGCAATACACTGGTGATTTTTACCAGTTCTTTTTCTTGCAATGATTAAATCCTTATCAATATTGCATACCTTTTGAATGTTTGATTGATATACTGGGTCAAGTACAAATTTCCTGATTTCAGGTGAAAAACTGTGATATAAAAGAACATCACCCCATTTTGCCATGTCCCTTTTTCCCTGGTCATATACATAGGCGATTCCCTGCAAAAATCCAGTAATTCTTACATTGCCTTTTCCTTTTTTAACCTGTATGGCTGCAGGACTTCCATCTTTGTATGTAAGAAGGCAGGTGCCATTATCAGGTATTTCAAGAGTACTTTTCAGACATACCACAGGGAAACTTACTGATTGGGTTGTATCAAGTAATTTCTGCTGGGGAAGTTCCAATGGAAGCCGACCTATTGACTGTGTCTTTGTTTCTATTTGAGACGAAAATCCTTTGATCCATAAACCTAAATCAATGTTTCTATTGCATTCATCCTTAAGGTAACCGCCTTCAATGACAACAAATCCACCATTTGCCACCCATTTTTTAATTTTTTCCCATACATTGTTTTCAACATAATGAAATGGCATATACAGTACCTTATATTTCTCAAGGTCCCCTGATTCAATATCATAACTTGATATGAAATCAACACTGTAATTTGAGTGTAAGAGCACATAATAAAGAGCCATAATCTCAACATGGTACTGTGGGTCCCATATTTCCTGCGCTGGTGTCCAGAGTATTGCAACAGATGCTGGTTCAAGTCCTGTGTTTAATATGTATTCTTCTGCTTCTCCTGCATCTCTATTTAACAAAGCAATTTCACCAACCATGTCTGTTTTTATTTCCCAGGGGTTTGACTCATTTCCACGCAGGCATCCATAACTGTACCAGAAAATTTCGGTAATGCCATTGATTAACTGTTCGTAAAATTTATATCTTGCGTACACAGGAGAATAGTTTGTCTCAACGACATTATAAATTCCCATTGGCAGTCCTTTTGCCTGACATCTCATCATGTCAACAAGAAATGCATTTCCACCTCTTAGCCACACTTCATAACCAGGCCAGTCCTCACCCCAGATACCATCAAGAAATCTGTTTTTATAAAGATGCCACAGGTCCCATCCCTGACCTTCATAGCCACCATCAAGATACCCCCCAACAGGCCAGTTTGGACTACTCCATGCAGATGGAAAGTATTTTTTATTAACCTCCATGGCATACTTCCATAATCTGTTTATTCTTTCCATTCTGATACGATTTACCCAGTAATATAAACCAGGATTTTCAATCTTCATTATTGCTGCTGGTTTAAGGGAAATTTCCTGGTAAGATGAAACATTCAAATCTGAAACCGGAACATTTTTTTCTTTCAGATAATCTATGATTTCTATTCTTGTTTTTTCTCCACAGGCAAGATAATCCTGCAGTAACCCTGAGGAAATTTCGTCTCCGAGTTTCAGGTTTCTGACTTTTTCAACAAGATTATACCGCTCAAAAAGACCAGACAGATTAAGTGCTGATTTTTTTAAGGATGGTGTTATTTCTTCATCTGTCTTATAGTAGTCGTCGTAGCCAATAGATGCACCACCTGACCTTAAATATAAAAACCCGTTTTCAATCATTTCAGGAAGTAAGTCACTTGAAGCATACATAATCCCGTTGATACCAAGCGTCCTCAAAAAACTGTACTGGGTTTTTCTATAGTCAGGTGGGTCTGCGGATGTAAGATGACAATCTGTATAAATGGCAATTTTTGATGGGAGTTTGCCTGTTCTATCCTTTGTTATCTGTTTTACAATTTCAAGATTTCTTTCAACAATTTCCTGGGCTGACACTGGTTCAAGTTTTACTGGACCAGGAGATAATGGCACTGTGTAAAGATAAATGTAATAGGTATCCTGGCTTTCAGGAATAACAAAGGATTTTGTGATGGTGTTTTCTTTATCTATAAGTTTCACATCAATGCCAACTGGCACTGGTTTTTCGCTGATTCTTGTACATACAAGAATTCTTCCATGCGCAGGAAGTTTTATCCACTGAGATTGGGTGCCTGGCTGGATGAAGCGGATATCCTGTTTCTGTTTTACAAGACCATTTTCTGTCACATATCCAAAATGAGGCCACCAATTGCCATATTCATCAGTATAGGACCTCACAAGAGAAATAGAACAACTTACAGGGATATCAGAGGTATTGTTAACTTTGATTTCTATTGTGAATGAAAAACAAATGTTAGCCAGTAAAAAGAAAATCGCAAAACTCAGAAATGTTTTCATAGAAATTATTCTATACCAGGTGCCTGATATTGACAAACCAAAAGAAAAAAAACTTATGCTATTTCATAATCACCAGTAAAAGCAGGTGTATCTGGTTTCACTTTCTGATGAATCTGGTCCCAGTCGCTTTCAACAGTGTGCGGTGTTTTTCTGGGTCTGATTTTGCATTTTTTGCATCCAGGATATCTCTTTATTTTTCCTTTTAAAAAATTTTCAATGACTTTTCTGCATACTTTCATGTCTAACACATAAACACTGGCATTTCCAAGTTTCCCCTTTTTCAACAGGTTATGTTTCAACATGTAATCAAAATATACGGCCTTGTCTGTAATTTCACATGTTCCATTTCTCCATCCCCATGTTCTGACTTTTACAAATTTTCCTGATGGAAGTTTTACTGGATATTCTTCTGTTCTTTTTCCAAGGCACGGCACATTGTTTGTCATTTCAACCACATGGTGAAAGGTATTTGCACTCGGCGTATCAATGAGAACGATTTTTCCGCCCTGTTTTTCAAGGAGGTGAAGGGGACTATTGGTTCCCATTGTAAGAACTTTGTGGTGGTCTTTCACGAATTCTATGGCATCTTTTCCCCAGACAGCAAAGGAATGAGTGGGATTTAAACTTCGGTAAACACCCTTCATTCTCCAGAATGTATCAGGGATTGCGCCATCAATAGTTGGTGTTTCAGGGGGCGAAAAATATGCCTTGGGATTTTTTTCAAAAATCACTCCTTGATTAAATGAGGGCATCATCAAAATCCCCTGATTACCAATCAATTCCATGAGTGCCTCACACACTGCCCTGGCTCCACCCTTTACGTATCCAATAGAAGAAAGGGAAGAATGAACAATGATTTTATCCCCCTTTTTGATACCGAGTTTTTTCAGCGTTGCCTTTATTTGTTCCTTTGAAACTACAGTTTTGTATCTGATTTTCACATAGTTGTGTTTTGCAAGATACAAAATATACTTTGTAAGTGTTTTCTTTTCATCTTCTGTCAGTGGTGGTAAGCCGTACAGGTCTCTTTCAAAACGAATTTCCTGATAGATTGTGAACAGGTCCTTTTTGCCATCAACCCTGTTGATTGCCTGCCAGAATGTTTCTGGAGGATGAGTCCTCTCGCTGTGAGGAATTCCTGCAAGGGAGAAAATGAACACGGGTTTTCTCCATGTCACAATGATATTTTCTGCCTTTTTGTCTTCCCTTGAAAGGTCTTCATCACAGCTGCTTTCTGTTTTTTCAAGAGATTTTGTCATACATTTCCTTGAAGCATTCAAGATCTCGTTTTCAAAATTTTTTTCTGGTTTCATTCCAAACTTTGCAGCGGAAAGATATTTTTTCCTGATGTAATCAGACACATAAGAGACCCTATGTTCAATATCTTTGACTGAAAAACAAGCTGGATTTTGAAGCACAGACATCTGTATTTTGTGTAAACACATATACAGTTCTTCCATTGCAGGAGTTTTTATTAAGTCCTGAAGATCTTTCTTAAAATAATCAGAGCAAAGCATATAAGCATATGTTCCAAGGATGCATAACGCTTCTTTTCCCTGGTTGTAGTTTACTGTGTTTGAAAGAAGGGAATTGTGATGCAGTTTCCCAGGATGTGAGAGAAAATATCCGGAAGGAATACCAATCGCAGAGTCAGAGACAAAACTATCATCCTCATACAATGGCATTTCTTTTTTCCATGGATAATGAAAATGATTCAATAAGATTTTTTCAAAAAGCCAGTCACCAAAAAAAGGGATTGTGATCGGGCTTCCATAACAAGTAAATTTCATTGACCCTGTTTTCAAAATATCATCACAGATGCTGTCGACATTAAAGGCATAAATGACATTATGTTTTTGCTCAAAAAACTGCATCATTCCATACCTTTCCATTGAAAACAAAAATCTTATTCCAAACTCAGGAACAAATTTTTTCTCTTCAATCAGTACATTGAATATCCTGCACAATTCAATCAAACCAGCAATACCGGTGGCATTGTCTGTAATCATTGGCTCATACAGATGGCTGAGAAAACATATTTCCTGTTTTCTTTTTCCTGGAATAATGCCTGTGATGGAAAAAATGTTTCCATCGTATGTTTCGCTTTTTACTGTTGCTTTCACCCTGACAGAGCCGCCATCAAGAAGTTTTTGGAGAATTTCTCCGTTTGAAGGAGAAATTGAAAAGCAGACCATTTTTCTATCCTGCTTTGTATGGTACCACCCAGAATTTTTCACCCAGCCATTAACCCAGAAAATACCGTCTTTTTCATCAGGCGCCTTTGAAAACGATGAAATAATTCCAATTGCTCTGGTTTTCTCAATTTCATGTCTGCATTCTCTTGGATGAATGTTTCCGCAGAAGATAAAACTGTCAGATAGGTCTGTGTAATTGTACATCTTGTTAATGTCAACAACATTGAAAATTGCCTGGTCTAAGTTTGTGGAACGATTGGCTATATGAAATGGATGAATGTCTGTATCAGCAAGAATGTTTCCTGCAAATGGTTCTGGTTGGATAATTTCAAGTTTCGCATGTTCAAAGGACCATGCCTGTGGCATGATAAAATCGCCATAAACAGTTTCTCCATCTGCTTTCAATGTAATAAGTTGCACATTTTTTGCGCCGGATTTTTCCAGTTGGTCTTTGCATAACTTTGCAGACCTTTCAAAATCTCTGTAACAGAAACGTTTTTCAATCTCGTAAATTTTCAGTGCAATATCCTTCCATCTTTTCTGGTCAAACAGTTTTTTAATTACATTGAAAATTTCATCCATGAGCATCCCTTTTTCACTTGTTATAAGGTTCACTGTTATTTTACTATTGTTTGTTTTTTGTCTAAAATCCCTGTTGTGTTTTTCGTTTTTTACTGGTGTGTATTTTGACATTCGTGAGAAAAAAAATAAACTATTCAGAAACAAACCACAGAGAAAATGATTAAAAACCTTTAACGCAGAGGCAAGAAAATGAAAAAATATGCTGTGTGTGGATTCAGTGTGAGGGCAATTGCGCAGTATGTCGTTCCTCTTCTTGGCATACCTGAGTTGCCAGAATATGGGGATTTCAGCAAATACGGAAAGGTTGTTGCCGCGCTTGATGTTGATACGGAACGAATCAAAATATTCAATGAGAGACAGAAAACCAGTATACCAGCATACAGTCCTGAAGAGTTTGAAAAAATGATAAAGGAAACAAAGCCGGATGCGCTGATTGTTGCCGGGGTTGACTGTACCCACGCCGAATATACGATTGCAGGATTGAAACATGGTCTTGATGTCATCGTTGAAAAGCCGATGACCATTACTGCCCAGCAGGCAAGCGAAGTCCTTGAAGCAGAGAAAAAAAGCAAAGGAAGGGTGATCGTGGCATTTAATTATAGATATGTGCCTGCCCACAAGTACATCAAAAAATTGATTATGGATGGCGCTATTGGAAAAATTACCAATTTAGAGTTTATTTACAATCTTGATACATATCATGGTTCAAGTTATTTCAAAAGATGGAACAGAAGTCGCCAGTTTTCAGGTGGGCTGTCCATTCATAAGTCCTGTCATCATTTTGACCTGATTAACTGGTTCATTGACGATATTCCAGAAATTGTGTTTGCATTTGGAGCATTAAATTATTATGGACCTGATAGTCCATTCAATCCGCAGAAGAAATCGAAAAGAAAATTAACAGTAGAGGAAATCAAAAAAAGATGTCCATATTATTTGAGATGGGAAGGAGAAACCATTCCTCTGCCAGAATCAAAACATCTGAAGGTTTATAAAGACACATTTTATCTTCCATACAAGGTTCAGTATCCTGAGCAACTGTACCTGTATGATAAAGACATTGACATAGAAGACACTTATTCTGCTGCGATAAAATACCGTGGTGGCGCAAGCATGACATATTCTTTCAATGCATCAACCCCGTGGGAAGGATACATTCTTGCCATCAACGGTACTGGTGGAAGAATTGAGACGATGCACGTCAGTACTTCTTCTGACAGGTGTCCATTTCCAAAGACAGAGCGTCAAACAGTAACCTATATTCCTTTGTTTGGTACCAGGCAGGTCCATGATATCCCTGTTGTTGTTGGAGGTCATGGTGGGTCTGACCATGTGATCAAGCACGATATTTTTGTGAAAGAGACAGAAGAATCAAAAAAACTTGGTATCTGCGCAGGAAGTATTGATGGCGCATATGCTGTGGCAATGGGAGAAGCAGTATGGAAGTCAGCAAAATCAGGAAATTCTATCAAAATTTCTGAAATACTGTCCCGTTAATTCATAGTGGATAAAAAAGCGTTTTTAGCAGGAATCATTGCGGCATTTACCTGGGGAACAGTATTTGTCTTTGGACAGATATCTGTCCAGACAGGTTTCCATCCTTTTCTTGTAGCATTTTTGAGGTTTCTTTCAGCCAGTATTTTTCTTGCTTTGTACCATTTTGCAAAAGGAGAAAGGTTTTTTCTTAAATCCAGTGATATCATCCACTTTCTTATTCTTGGAGCCAGCGGTATTTTTGGAATGAATGCTTTTATTTTTTACTCCCTGACACTGACTGATTCTACAATCACCAGTTTGTTGATGAATGCCAATGGATTTATTATTGGAATACTGGGATTTTTCCTGCTGAAAGAAAGGATTTCTATGCTTGAAATGATGGGGCTTATCGTGGGTACAGGCGGTTGTTATTTAATTTTTACTCAGGGTGATATCAGCAGGATTTCTCACTCAAATCTTGCTGGAAATACACTTGCAGCGCTTGCTTCATTCTGCTGGGCTTTTTACTCTGTCTGGAGCAAGAAAACAGGTGTGATTGAAAAATATGGGGCAGTATTAAGTACCTTGTGGGCTTGTGTGTTTGGGACTGTTATGCTTGGTATTGCGGTGCTGATGTTGAGTGTTCCCTTACATTTTGACATGAAAAATGTTCTTATCGGCGTGTATCTTGGAATTGTTCCTGCTGGAGTTGGTTTTACGTTATGGTTTTATTCCATCAGCAAACTGAAAACAATTATTCCTGGAATTATTCAGTTTATTGCTCCGTTGACCACAGCAGTGCTTGCTGTAATTCTTTTAAGGCAAAACATCAGCGTTGCTACGGTTATTGGCGGATTGCTCATTATTGCTGGAGTTCTTTTTACCCTGGAAAAACAATAGTTCAGGGCTTGTAATTTAGACCCTCTTCCACCATTGCAAAGTAATTTTCCACAGGCACATAATTTGTCACAGAATTTCCTGAACCAAGGCAGTATCTACCACCTGGCATGCACACATCAAGAATGTTTCTTACATGTTGCCGCAGTTGATTCTCTTCCATCCTTACCAGTTTATCAACATCAATACCGCCTAAAATTGCAATTTTATCACCATATTTTCGTTTTGCGTCAACAACTGAATTTCCCTCATCTTCATAGGAATGCTTTCCATCAATTTTCACATCATCAATCAAATCAGGCATAATCTGCTCCAGATTTCCGCAGGCATGCAGAAGATAAATCAACCCATTATCATGGGCAAGTTTTGCAAGTTTTTTGTGCCAGGGCAACACATGTGTTCTTAAAAAAGCAGGTGGAACAAGTGTTCCTGTTTTAAATCCCATGTCATCGCCCTGGAAAAATCCTACCAGTTTCGGAAGGGATACAATGTGTTCATAGTAAGAAAAAAGAATTTCACCCACCCTGTTGAAGACAGCAGTCACAAGTTCTGGATTATCGTACATGAGATAACACAGATTTTCATAGCCAAAAAGAGTATCAAGGGGAATTTCAAGAAAACCACTTGATGGACAGACCAGAATTCCCATTCCATCAGGGAGATTTTTTGAAATGAAATCATAGTACCAGTAATCAAATTTTCGCGGGTCAGGCCAGGGGTATGTTTCAAAATCTTCCCAGGTTGAAATAGGACCCTTTCCTTCTTCTGCCCAATTCCTTGTTCCTCTTGATAGTGGTGCAGTGTCTTTTCCAGGTCTTCCCTTGCCCGTAAATTCAAGGCCAATAGCACCAGAGATTCTGTAGCAGTCATACCCCATTCTCCAGTACACCTCAATTGAATTGAGAAAGTACTTTTTCCTGGATTCAATGTCTTCACCTATGACCCATTCTCTCCCCAGCACATTTTTTGATATTTCTCTTACAATTTCAAAGTCAAGAAACAATTCAATAAGAGGTGGTATTTTAGGAATCACATTGCCCTTTATTACATCTACAAATCTTTTAAAATCTGGTTCTGGCTTGGATAGAGGTACTTTTTTCATGTGTCTCCTTTTTGTTTGATTCTGGCGACATCACATGAAATTTTATCATGTTGCTGATTTTTTTAAAATTTCAAGGTAATACATAAAATTCTTAAACGGCACATCTGGTGGAACAGCATGGTCAATGACAGGGAAATATCCACCATCTTCCAGAAGTGTTCCAACTTTTCTTTTCACCTCTTCTTCTATGTCCTTTTTTGATTTCAGAAGCACCCTTTTATCAATACCACCACATATAATGAGGTTTTTCCCAAACTTTTTTCTCATTTCTACCACATCCATTCCTGCTGCAACCTCATTTGGAAGGACTCCATTGATTCCGCATTCAAGCCATATAGGAATAAGTTCCCAGATGTTTCCATCTGAATCAAGGGTGATGATATCCACTCCTTTTGAACGAAGAAACTCTGTTATCTTCTTATAATGGGGGACCATAAATTTTTTTACAAAGGAAGGTGAAACCAGTGGTCCGGTTTTGTATGCCATGTCCTCCCAGAAATGCGCAAAATCCACCTTAACATCCTTCAATACCCTTTCCAGAACAGAAAGAAACAGATATTCCAGATGTTCCTCCATGTCCTCTATCAGACCAGGGTCATCAACAATAAGGTAACTCATATTCTCTATGCCTATCCAGGTTCTAATCCAGCCAAAAAAACTTCCTGCTGACACTCCAACAGGATATGTGGCATTTTTAAATCTTTCCTTTTCCTGTTCCCACCAGCACGGAAATCTTAGCGGAGATGAGGGGTCCAATCGTTTCTTGTATTCATTCCAGGTCTTTCTATCTTTAACAGGATAATCAAGCCACTGGTCCATTGATTCCTGTCTGTTTTCCTTGAATATCTTTTTCTTTGCTCCGTCAAAGTCAATAATTACTTGATGTGTTTGGTCTTCACTCAAAAGCACCCTTTCAAAAGGAGGGATAATCACATCTTTTCTGTTCAATCTGACAGGAAGATATTCCATTCTGTCCAGGCCAAAATATTCTTCAATATGAACATCTCCAGGCAAACCTTCTTTCTTCCACCTTTCTATGGTTCGTTCCCAGAACCAGTTCCAGCAGGAAGGTAGGAAAATCGCGCCAGATAATTCAAAACGAGCAATTTTCAAAAATTTCTGTTTTCCGTTCATCTCTCGTGATTAAAAATTTATGGTTGCCATATGGTTCCTGCGATATGACGAACTGGTTCACGGTCCTTTGTGCGTTCAGATGCATTGACAAAGTAATAAACCGTGAGTATTGAACCATCGTGCCGCTGAACACTCCGGCTGTATCCAATATCGCTTTCGCCATCATCTCGCAATACAATTTCAGGTCCCCACTGATATCCTTCATTGTCTTCAGATACCCGTGCACGAATCCCGCATGGAGGAAAACGGCGTTCATATGTCAGGACAATCCTGCCATCTTTCATTCTTAGGAGATGAGGCGTGCCACCTATGTCTGTGACACGGCCAACAGTGTACCAGTTTCTACCGTGATCATCACTGCGATAGAGCATAACATAAACAATGTTACACGCTGTCTGCGCACGTGCTGCAAGAAGAATCGAGGACTCACTGATGGCGACAGGGGATCCATGAATGACTAATTTCGCATCGCGGCGTTCCAGGGGAAGTATACCACAGAAATTCCAGTGCATACCATTGTTTTCAAGAATGTCAGTGTAGATGTGCATCTGGGCTTCCTTTTCATTTCCGCACATCACACAGTCATTGAAAATTAAAACATGTCCATTTTTACGGACGATATAATTCGGGAGTCCCCAGCTACTGAAAAGGTGTCCTGGTTTTTTAATGATAGGACCGAGCGGCCAGGATCTGCCCCTGTCAGGAGATGCCAGAATCATAGACCAGAATCGCACTTCACTGTAACTTTTCGCCCACATATGTTCGCCAACATAATTGCACAGCAAAATAGTATCAGGGGATGTGAAATCAACAGGATTCAGGTTCAGGTTCTGCTTCTTTTCCTGAAAGAAGTCAATTGCCACATCGCGTTTCTTTACCACAACTTCAACCTGGTCCATATTCCATGTTTCGCCATCATTTTTTGAACGTATGAGACATAATTCACCCCAGGTATCAAGAAACAGGTGGTTTGTGGAACCAATCTGGTTATAATTTACTTTGAGACGTGTGAACCCGACAATGATTTCCCTGTCAGCAAAACGCCACATACCGCCGCTCATGGGCCAGTTTGAGCAGTACTCGTCATCCCTGTAAACAATAATATCCTGTTTTACTGACGGTCTAATTACTTCACAGCTGGAACAAAGGTTTTTTTCATTCATATCCTGTTGCGTGGCAGAAATCGATGTTTATTATAGCACAACACAATCAAAACATCATTAGACCAATTTTTTGTTTTTATTCTGCTATTTCAAATGGGAAATCCCTGGTAATGCCAGAAACGATTTCCTTGACTCTTAATACATATTTTCCCTGTTTTTCATTCAAGGCAAAATGTACACTGCCTTTTGCCTTTCCTTTGTCTCCTTTCAGGTTTTCCGCATAATGTTTTATTTCTTTTCCTTCAGGGGAAATAACACTGATATGGAAAATATGCGTTTCAGGTACCTGTGGTTCTGTCACCAGTTCAATGTCATAATTCAACATTTCACCCTTTTTTATTTTCCCTTTTGAGTTAATTTTTACATCCATGATTCTGTAAGGCAAAAAGCCAATCACCTTTACTGTTTCAGGTTGAACGTTTATGTTTAATGAATCACTGAAACCCAGATATTCTCCCTTTCTTATGTTATAAATGTGAAATTTTTTCGACAGGGTTAGTTTACAGGGTTTTTCTTCTCCTTCTCTCCATGGAGAAAGAATCCCGAGATATGTATGAGAACCAAGTGTGTATCTGTAAGGAGTAAAGCCACATTCAAGATTATCAGGTTCATAATTGATTTTTTTCTGAATCCCTGCGGTCTGTTCTATGATGTTGTTGAGGATTTTCCTTATCCCTGCCATATTTTCATCAGGATAATTTGTCAAACTTACATTCAACAGAATTCCCTTTCCTTTGCCATAATTGTTGACGATAAAAACAGGGATATTTTCAAGGTTTTCTTTTGTTCTACCATTATTCTGCAAACTGATTGAGGCATCCACATGTATTGAGGGCATATTGCAGGTTAATTCACCATATTTAAGTTCTAAATTCTCAAACTTTTTTGCTTCAAAATTTTCTGTGTTCTGCGTTACTCCAAAAATATTGTCAAGGATCCCGCCTTTTTGATAGAAAACACCGTTTTCATCACATATACCAGGTCTTATATCAGCAATGACCACTCCACCATCATTAACAAAAGAAGTTATTTCTTTTGCCTGTTTTTGGGAGATGGATTGGACAAATGGAAGGATTAAAACCTTAAATTTCTCTTTTTTCAGGATACCTTCTTCAAGTTGCTGGTAGGATACCAGACGAAACTGGTAACCACTTCCTTCAAAATACCTTATAAAGCAGTTCAGGTTCTCGCATATGGGCGGAAGTTGCGGGGTTAAAGCAGAAGCATGAACACTTGTATTTGAATAAAGTATTCCTATTCCATCATCCTCTCTTTTTGAATGAATAAACATCTTGCCGATGCCATTTTTTAATTCAGGTATTTGATTTACAGAGGGTCTAAAATACTCATAAAATGACAGGTCAGGAGAAACAACTGATTGTTCTCTTGGAGGACCATGCCATATCCATAAACTGTTAGCACCAAAGAAAAGTACTCTCCATGGGTCAATGTTTCTGTTTTTTATTCCGGCTCCATAAGAACCCTGCCATCCAAGTCCAAGAAGTGTCCCTTCTTTTGAAAAATCCTTAAATGCGTATCTGATGAAAGCGTGGCTATATGGATTGTTCAGATTCATAGCCTGAGCAAGTTTGTAATAATCCTCAGCAGTAAAACTATTGACAAAGGTATAACCTCTCTGGCTTCCTTCGTATCCAACCTTTGCATCAGGAACCATATTTGTAATAATCTGTTTTGCGTATTCAAAAATACCTGCCCAGGTATCTTCCATAAAAATTCTATAATTTATCCACAATGGTCTTAACTTTGGATTTTCAATGGCTTCCTTATATGTGATGGGTTTAATATCATCAAACGAACTATAATCTGTTTTCCAGTTCCTGTTCAAATTCTGTAAAGTGCTGTATTTATTCTGCAGATATGCGTGAAATTTTGAAACGCATCTATCGCACCAGCATAATTCATACCTGTCATAAGGTGGTCTCCAGCTTGCAAAATGGCATTCGTCTCCGCAGGAAAATTCATATGTTGAAAAATGCAGTTCATTTTCCAGTTTGCTTTTCAATTCTTTTTCCACTTTTGACAGGTAATCAGGGTCATTCAAGCACGGTTGTCTCACATGGTCCTCTGGTTTTCTATCCATTGTTCCCCACGGATCTGTTTTCATATCAACAAATCTTGTTGGATTTGAAACGTACCACAGATTTTCTGAAAATGGAAAAAGAGACATGCCTGTGTAATATCTTGAGTCAAATCCAGAATCATAGATATTTTTGCAGTACCATTTTTCTCCATAGGCAGCATTGTAGTACGGAAACCATAAAATTGCCCTGAAATCATTTTCTTTTTGCCGCAGGTTTGAAACAGAGAAAAACTTTGAATTTACATCAACCAGATTGTTATCACTGAACAGTTCAAATTTCAAAAATTGTAGTACTGTAAAATATATGTTCGGTGGGGCTATCTTAAAACTTATCTTCTTTTCATTGATTTTTTCTCCCCTCAAATCCATCATTTCTGTCTGTTGCAGTCTTCCAAAATTATCAATCAAACTTATCTTCAGTTTCAGGTTGTCCTTTCCATCCTTACTGAATATGCTCACTTCTCCGGAAATACTTTCTTCCTTCTTGTAACTCTTATTTATTACAACATCACCTATGTATTCATTAGAGGTCAATTCAATGAAAGAAGAGCCAAAGTTTATAATTTTATTGTTTTCCTTAACCCATATATCAGCAAAATAACGGCCTTTCGGAATTTTATTTCTTATAGCAAACTTCACCTCATTTTCTCCCTTTGCCAGATTCAAATTTTTCATGTCTTTTGAAATGATTTCATTATCATCATTCCTCACAATGAATTCACAGGTTACTTTTTTCACTTCGTTTGATTTCAAAATAAATGTGATATCTGAGAGTGAATTGATGTCTGCACTCACATAATCTGTGCCAGAGATTTCAATTTCAGGTTGTTTGACTGAGGAAATCATGAGATGGATAGGATATGCCAGAAGATAGTCATACTCAATGTACTTTGTTTCAAGAGGATTTCTTACATTTGCTGGTGTCAGGTTCTGGAAATGTGGAACCATGTATCCCTTGAGAAGCAAAATTTTTCCGTTTCCATAAGAATAAACCTCAAGGGTGGCATTGATAAACTGTTCAAAATCTTTGTAATTTTTAAACTGTGGAAGTCCTTTGAAGGGATATAAAAATTTTCTGTCAAGAGCAATTTTATTTTCTGTAGCTTTTTTCAAGTCGGCTGCTTTAATATCGTCTGCGATTTTACAGCCGCCCCAATCGCCAAGATATGCCAGAAGTATTGTCCCTTCGTTCACCTTGTTCAAAATCATGTCCCTGAATTTCTGGGGAAAAACATTCCATCTTACCTTGCCAAGAACAATGATGTCGTACTGCCCTTTGAGTTTTTCTTCCAGGTCTTTCTGGTATTCTTCATCTGTGACAGGAACCGGTTTATAATAACTTGACCAGGGAGTAAATTTATCAGGAGTTGCGAGAGTGAAAACTGTGAAATTAATGTCCATCCTCTGACTGAGTTCAATAATTTCCCTGAAACCACCATCCCTTCTGTATGTAATCCACAAAAGATTTAATTTTCCATTTTTGTAAGGGGAAAGCCAGGTTATATGAGGAGTGACAAGGTCAGTAACCGGTGTAAAGAACTGTGTTTTAAAGGAAGAAACGTCTGAAAATAACAAACTTCCAGAAAACAATAATATACTGATTAAAATTTTTTTCATTTTCCCTCCATTTGTTGGTGGTTTTTCAAAATTTTTCTACACCTATATGAAATTTTTTTCTCTTTCAAATGGAAAATAGGTAACACGAAAATCCCGGTATTTTGCAACGTCCTTTTCACTGCCAGCCATCAAAGAATAAACTTTCGCATTATTTGCTACAACCTTAAATCTAATATCTTTATTCACAAGACCTGAAGTACCCGTATTATTTTTCCACCTGCAGGGATGATAAAGGGAATCTCCTTTCATGGGTATTGCATTTTCAAGTTCAAACCCCGGGACTGGTTTTCCAGAAACATCTGTAATTTCTACGCAGAGAAATCCTTCAATGTTTGCGTTTACAAAAAATTGAGGTACTTCACTCCAGAAAGGCCTTGTTAACAAAATGCCTTTATCGGAGGCTACCAGCCCGGCAAATCTATCAGGTTTTATAGAAACAAACCCGATGCCACATCGTGGCTCAGATGTATTCCAGGTTTCTAAACTTTTGCCGTGCGTTGTTCTTGTTCCTGCATAGTAAACACGTATTTCATCTTCAAGAAATACTGGTGCACTGGCTGGCTGAATCTGTCCACAATCCCAGGCCCCTTTTTCCCCTCTCTTAATCCATGGCATATTTATTTCAATTCTGTGCCAGGCGTATCCGGTTCTGGTATATACTAATTCAGGTTCCTGGTATCCTTCCATTTTCCAGAAACCAAAATCGTTGTGATCTGTGTGATATATCCAAAGTGTTCCGATTTCATATTCTCCGTATGATGCGGCTCCCATTCCATAAAACTGTGTTTGCGGCGGGTCAAGAGGAGACTGGTCGATCACGGTTTTTGCATCAGACCAGTTTATAAAATCCCAGGATTCAGACCTTGCTATCCTTCTGTCTCCAAAAACTGGTCTGTGATATGCTACATACTTATCAGAGGGCAACCTCAGAAATCCCATAGGACAATCTGGATTTGTTCCAATTACTGGGTTTTTTTGTGCAGGAATCCAGTGAATGCCATCTCTGCTATGGAAAACCGAGATACATCCAGATAGCGAGGCGCCACATATCATTTTATATTTCCAGTTTTCTCTTGTTTCCTGTTCATCATAAATAATTGCTGCTCCATGGGGTTCCCTGTCAAAGACAAAATGCGTCCTGGTTTCATTTATCTTTACTGCGTCATTCTCAATCCTTTTCCAGTGGATTCCATCTTCACTTTCCGCATAACCAAGGACAAGATTTTTTTTGTTGTTCATCATGGTGGTATACCACATTTGCCAGCATCCATCGGGTTTTCTTATAACAGAACCATACAGTGAAATCCAGTTTTCTTCGAGTGGATGACCTGAAACAAAGACGGGGTTTCCGCCATATTTTTTGGGCGGTTCAATGTTCCTTTTGAACCCTTCAATAATTTCAATGTGTTTATAATCAAAAAATAGAATTTTAATCAATTATTTGAAATCCTTCTCTGTCAGAAGCCAGAAACTTTCTGTTCCATATGAATTGTAATGGTAAGTATAAAGTAGTTTATGGGTTGGGTCATTTATCCACTTCACAGAACCATCAAAAAACAAAACATTCATCCCTGCAGGTAACTGGTCCCTTCCGTTATTATGGCTGTACCCTTCAGAACTCATACCAGGAGGGTTTCCATAGTTCCATGCGTAATAGCCCCAGGCATCAGCAACCCAGATCAGACCTTTTTTCGCGCAAAGGTCCACCTTCGATTTCGTTGCATTTTTCATACTTGCATCTGAATATGGTCTCACATTTCTTGCATAATTGTTATACACTTTGTTGTTGGATGCTATTACCGGATATTCAAACCATGTATACATCCAGTCCTTATTGTAATATTTTCTCACCCAGTAAAAATCGCGGGGAACACTCGGACATAAAAGAAAAATAGGACTCGGTAAATATCTTCCCTTACCAGTATCTCTCCATCCCATACATAAAATGCCAAGTCCCACGTATCCTGGTTCACTCGCACTGACCAATCTCCATATTGCCGGGCATTCTATTGTCCAGGTCGGATTACCACCTGTAGGAATGAAACCATCATAATCATTCGCATACACATGTGTTGCAATACCTATCTGCCGTAAGTTATTCATGCATACCACCCTTCTTGCCTGTTCTCTTGCCCTTGATAACACTGGCAGGACAAGTGCTGAAAGAATTCCAATAATGGCAATAACGACAAGAAGCTTAATCAGCGTGAATCCGCATAGGTCTGGAATCACGCTCCTCAAAAATCTTCTTTTTTTCATACTGCACCTCCTTATGATTGATGACTTGCTGACAATATGAATGAATAACCGAAATAAAATTGTTGAATCCATATCTCAGCGCTGATGCAGATTACTGATTGTTGTTGACAGATAGACGACAAAGTCAGGAAGGTAAAATGTTCCTTGCTTACAGCAGATAATGCAAAATCTTTTTGTGATTTCTGCATTTTCTCTTTTTCCAGAGTTTCCGCATATATTAAAAACCCGTCAGGATTTTTGTCAAGACCCCGAATTGCGTCATCAAAAATCTCTATGAAAGTGTATTGTTTCCTCAAAAATAAAATAGACAAAAATAAGGACCATTCTGTACCTATACTGCTGCCCATTAAGGGGAAATGGAAAATGAGGTAGAATAGAATTGTCTGAAATACGGGGCAGTACAACAAAATCACACTTTTCTTTGCAAAATCAACTCATACTATTTCCCATCTTTATAAAATTACCTCATACTATAATCACCTCATACTATCACCCCTCTTTAGAAAATTATCTCATACTATCACCCCCCCCTCTTTGTAAAATTACCTCATATACCCCCCTCTTTATAAAAGAGGGGCTGGGGGAGATTTCTTGAAATCCCCCTAAATCCCCCTTTTGAAAAGGGGGAAGACCGGGAGAAGAATTTGAAAAGGGGGAAAACAAAAGGGCGATTTTGAAAAAGGGGGAAAACGAGAAGAGGAATTTTGAAAAAAGAGAAAATTATACTACTTCCCTTCAGGAACGATGAATTTTGTCTCTGGGCAGTGACAATGGGTCACAGCCGACATCAGGGAAATGTATAAATAGGACATCTATTCTAAAAATCAAGCAGATATTTGCCAGTTAAGACAATCGCCATTCATCATTAGGGTATATGATACCAGTGGAATTTGAACAAAAAGAGATAAAACAATTACCTTTAACCAGGTCGCCTAATTCTCCCTTATTTTGCTCTTGACAAATGGGGGGGCAGTACATAATCGATAGACACAGGACATTCTATCTGTTAAACAACAAGATGACTTGACAAAATTCTTAAAAAAGGGGGTAATAGAGTGTTAACAAAACAGAAGGGGGTGGATATGGCAATTCAATATCGGCGGCCTGGCAAACATGGTGTACTTGTGAGTAATCTGTGCCTGGGCACAATGAATTTTGGCTGGCATACTGATGAAAAAGAAAGTTTTAGCATTATGGACCGTGCCTTAGAACTTGGCATCAACTTTTTTGATACTGCTGATACCTATGGGTGGGGTGGTCAACAGGGCGACACTGAGATTATCATCGGAAAATGGTTTGCGCAGGGCAAAGGAAGAAGACAGGCAGTTGTTCTTGCTACAAAGGTTTATAACCCTGTGACAAGGAAGGAAAATAAACCCGAACCAAATACTGATGGTCGTTCTCTTTCTGCTATGAAAATCAAAAAGCACTGCGAGAACAGTTTGCAAAGATTACAGACCGATTGGATAGACATTTATCAGATGCATCATGTTGACCGTGAGTGTCCATGGGATGAAATATGGCAGGCATTTGGTGCCTTGATGTATCAGGGCAAGGTTGTGTATGCTGGGTCAAGCAATTTTGCTGCCTGGGATATTGCGACTGCCTGCCAAGAGGCACGGAAACACAATCTTACAGGGCTGGTAAGTGAACAGAGCATTTATAATCTTCTCAATAGAACAATAGAACTTGAAGTAATTCCTGCCTGTCGTTATTATGGACTTGGTTTGATTCCATGGAGTCCACTTGCTGGCGGCCTTCTGGCTGGTATAAACGGAAAAATTAAAGAGGGTAGGAGAATTAGTGAAAATGTTAAAAAAAGCGCTGAACAAAAACAGGACCAGTTGAAAAAATACCAGGCACTGTGCAAAAAAATAGGTGAAGAACCTGCAACTGTTGCCCTTGCTTGGTTGTTGCACAATCCTGCTGTTACAGCACCCATCATAGGACCCCGCACAGTAGAGCAACTTGAACGCGCTATCAGGGCAACAGAAATCACACTTGATGAGGAGATATTGCAGAAACTTGACGAGATATTTCCTGGTCCAGGAGGTGAAGCACCAAAGGCATATGCCTGGTAATGGATATCCACAATACTAAACCTTCACAGAATATGGTAATCTAATTATTAACAAATAAACGAAAGGGGGTGAAATCATGAGATATGCAATCATGATAGTTCTTGCAGCAACATTGATGTTTGGCTATGCGATGACGCTTTGTGCCCAGGAAAAGGCTGCCCAACCTACAGCAACCCAGGATGAGATGATGGCAAAGAAAAAACAGGCAGCAGAAATTATGGGCAAAATGAGAAATATTGAAAGGCAGGTTGCTTCCCAGGATGAGGAATGCAAGAAAATTACTGTCCAGATGACTGAACTTGAAAAACAGCGCAGAGCTCGCCTTGAAACACTACTATCAGGGAATGAGGAATATCAGAAATTGAAAAAACAACTTCAGGAATTGATGCCTCCTCCACCTCAAAAGGAAGCACCGAAAGAGGCACCGAAAAAGTAACGTCTTCTGGCAAAAAGGAGAGGAAGGGCTGGTAAATTCCAGCCCTTTTCTTTTGCAATAAACTTACCTCTGTATTATGATGTCTAAAAGACAACGATGGAGGGAAAATGAGAAAAATATTTGTGATTACACTGATTTTTGGTATTTCAAACATTATCTTTGCGCAGGAAAAAGTCAGCCAATCAAGTCAGAGTGAAACCCAGATTCAGTTTAATCTTGATGATTTTGAAATCATTCATCTTTCCTCAGGTGTAATCGGCGAAACAAACATCAAACCACCTGTTCAGAAACCTGCTGCACCACAAACTCTTTCCAGGGAAGAAAGAGAACAGGCAATAAGGCGGCTGCAGGACATCAGAACAGCGATGAGAAAGATAGAAGAGGATACTTCACAAAATAATCCAGAATTGAAGGCAATCATGGACAAAATCAACCAACTTCAACAAAAAAGAAAGGCACGACTGGATGAACTGCTTGCCGACAATTTTGATTATCAGCAATTGAAACAAAAAATTTCTTCTGGAGATGTGCAGAGTTCAGATGCCATGCAGATGGCAGGGATTGAAAGGAGAATTGCATTTCAGGATGAACAGATCAGGCAGATTGACCAGGAGATAAGACAACTCCAGCAGCAGAGACAGGGTTTGCTTCAGACTGTGCTTCAGGACAACCAGGAGTATCAAAACCAAAAAGCAGAATCCCAGACAATCATGCAGGGTTTTGCAGGCGGTTTCCAGAGGGATGGAAATGCTCCTTCTTTTCAACCACCTTCAACACAATCAGGGCAGTCAGGACAGCCAGGATGGAGAAGGCCTGATAACACAGAGACCAGTCCATCCCGACCCCAGGGTGATGATGCATCCTGGCGCAACAGGCCAGGCGGTAGAAATAGATGATTTAACCTTCAAGAAGTTTCATCTTTAATTCAAGGTAATAAATAAAATTCTCAAGTGGTGTGTCAGGTGGAACACTATGGTCAATCGTGGGAATGTATCCACCAGATTCAATAAGCACAGGAATTTTTGAATACAATTCTTTCTCAATTTCCTTTTTCCCCTGTTGAAGAACGCGCTTGTCTATGCCGCCAGCAAAAGCCATATCCTTGCCGAATGTTTTTCGCAATCTCACAGGGTCCATATCTGATGCCTGTTCAAGGGGCCATAGGCATGTAATACCGCATTCTATCATCAGTGGTATCAGCACCTCGCAATTACCATCACTGTCAAGCCAGAAGTACTTTATCCCTGCCTTCTTGAATCTATCTGTAATTTTTCTGTAATAAGGGGCAAAAAATTTCTTGAATATCTCTGGTGAAATGAGTGGACCACCTTTTCCAGCAAAGTCCTCAAAAAAATTGAAATAATCAAAATCAATATCATTCAATGCTTTTTCACATAGTATAAGAAGAAACTCTGTATTGAACTCAATCATTTCTTCAACAAATGCAGGGTCGTCATAAAACAGATATGAAATATTTTCTGTACCCACCCAGCGCCGAAGTTGAGAATACAGTCCGAACGATGCGTTTGTTAAAAGACACAATGGATATGTTCTTGTTTTCCACATTTTAACCATTTCGTCCCACCATAAGGGATACCTGATTGGAGAATACGGATTGTATCTTTTT